>Ga0335072_10000367_pt1 | contig 93313 bp, 89 predicted proteins | sample Lox_Sample_21_FD_206725 | JGI IMG/M metagenome (GOLD analysis project Ga0335072, IMG submission 206725) | Soil microbial communities from Loxahatchee National Wildlife Refuge, Florida, United States - Lox_Sample_2.1 | ecosystem: Environmental > Terrestrial > Soil > Wetlands | place: USA...
TCAGGATGTAGCCTTTCCTCTCCTTGCGCTGAGAATTTGCAAAGAGAACAATAGTCCGTCTGCCATTCTTTGCTCGAAGGATTCGCAGGTTCTGGCTTATACATTCTTCGCCACGTCCTTTGGACTTTGCTACCGCAACTCCAGCGATGAATAACAACTTCTGATCTAGCAGTATTTCCTGGAAACGGATGCAGTCTGTCCAATCCTTAGCATCCTGGAAAGTTGGTGCTGAAACAGAAAGGGCCCCCTACCCTCCCAGTTGTCAAACGAATAATGGGGCTGTGCGGCGAACAAAGTTTGGGCGGTGTGTACTGTCTGCTCGTCGAGAAAGGTGACCGCAAACGATGACTTCTGGCTTGAAACAATCGGTTGCTCGATATGGGGCATTGGAAGTCTAGTATTGGGAACTGGAGTCTATCAATGATGGCTGCCAAATCGCTTCAAGTTGAGGAGGTCTTGTGGGACTCACAAGAGTGGGTGAAAGATCTTTGCGGTCCAGGGGATTCGCCCAGTTCAAGACGTCTCAAATTGCCGTGCGGGTCTTTGTAGACATCGATATGTGTATACCTGAGCTTGAATAGTCGACTTCCTTTGCTGAAGGATCTGCCAGCGATGAAAATAACGTATTAGATCCGTGGGCCAGGAATGTGCGGACGCGGATGTGATGGACCCACACGGTCACAGAAGGACGCAAAACCAATGTAGTTTTGCCTGAGGTGAATCCCTGGAGCTGGCTATCACTGGGCGACTGCGCGGCGAGCGGGGTCTGTGGGGAGGGGACTTGGGATGGTGGTAAATCGGTATTTTCAGAAGATTGGCTGTGAGAATAGACACTGCCTTGGTTTGAGGACGATTGGAAATCTGCAAAGTCGACAGATGAGGTGGGGTGGCTCATCTCGCACCTTTCATGGCGACGCTGTTGTGCCTGAAACTGCTTTCGACTGCACTATTTGGCGAGAGCGGCCCTTGCGCTCGGCCTAATTGCTTGGGAAGCAGGAAACCGAGAGGCAGAGGCCCATGCGCGTACTACGTCTTTATGCACAAGAAAGTGATATTAAACAGGAAAGGTATCTCAACTGCTGCCGAGAAACTCATGTAGTTCTTGGACGCTAATCTCACATAGCCTAGAAGTTCGTTGCCATGAGGCGCAAAGCCACACAGTAAGCATTTATTTGGAACGTGTCGAATCGGTTGGCTGAGATAGAGCCGGAAAAGATATCGCTAGTACTTGCACTTTATTTTGCTAGAGCAAAGCCAATGGCCATTGAAGGCGTAGACGAGCCACGCGCCACCCAACTATCACGGTGACATACCTGGATGGTGATGTGGGACTTGGGCCACATTTTCCAGGACTACCTTGAAGCCCGGTTGTATGCAGAACACTGTCCCTAACATTGTGCCTAGGAACAAAATTCCGGGCCATAGGAAGAATCTTCTTTTCTTAGGAATGATTTTGTGCACACAAACAGCCTTAATGGCCCCAGGAACGTGAAGATAATGTTTACCAAATGATAAGAAGGTATGTATGTGTCAGCTACTGGGGGTCCGTCTTCCGAACAGAGGAAATTTAAAACCTTTCCAACCATCCTCATCATGCCTCTCCCCGCCCATAGGGCCCAGTTCTACAATGCCCATACCGACAGCACATAAACCCATTAGCGCCCATGCCAGCAGGGTGCTGTGGGCGTAGACGTATTGTCTCGCGACCACAGTGCCCGCCCCCAAAGCGCCCTTGCCTACTACGGCTAACGAGGAACGGGAAGGTGCTCGATTTCGCCTCATTGGTCACACAAGATTTAGAGAGGGACGAGCCAGCGGAGTTAGCGTACCGTTCCATGGGACTCCTTCACATGCGCTGCCTGGTCTCTAATCTCGCCGTATTTCCTGATCGACGAGGCCGAACATTTCGTTGGGCGGTGTCCCTGCCCGGAGCCCATCATGCACGCCTGTATGGCCAGGCGGCGCTTGGGACTTCCGGCATTAGCCTCATTGTAACCCTCGTCACATCCTCACGGGAGCCGCCAGCCGCCAGCCGACATCCTCAGCCGCCAACCGCGCCAACCTGCTGCCTGGCAAGACAACGGCTGCAGTTGCCGGTCCTGATGGTTCTTCCGCGATTCCCTTGCTGAGGCCAGGAACCCTTAACAAGGCAGGGCCCTCACTCTAGAGGAGAAGGTATCGTAACTTGTCGCATCAGCAGTGTCGTCACTTTCGGATAGGCGATGAGGCTCCGTAGCTGCCGTCGGCGCGGGGAGAGGGTAGGTAACTATACGTACGGCAGCGACAACGACCTGGGTACCCTCAGGTGTACAGAAATACTCCTGGACTGGACGTTGCAGCAGGCTATCAACATCGTCGTTAGCCCGAGACCAGTAGACGGGAAGGTGTGGGTTAATGATTGAGAACAGTTCAGGTCAGGTTGGAAGCGGTGACACCTCCAAAAGCTAGAAATGCTGGCCACGGAAGGGGCAGTTGGAGAGACCAAGGAGGAGGCGAGGGGGGAAGGCGGCGTGGTGGATGCTGAGGGGTACCGTTTCGGTCGGAGGTGCATCAGGAGTGATGGCAAAGCCGTGTGACGTGATGGCAAGGGCCCCGCGGTCGCAGGGCACGCGTTTGACCACGACGGCCATTTCACCCCAGATTGGATAGGCTCTGTGCCAGCGTCAATACCATTTTACAACCCGGTGCTTCTCAGGTCCAAACACGACCCGACTAGGTAGAGCTCATAATGATCACCTGAATGCTAGGATGCTGCCTCCGCATCGAAATTAGAGTGGACGCCATCCGCATCTCCCCTGGTTGCGGTGTGGACTTGGACAACCTTTCGAGTACCGATATTGCCGTGGCCGGGATAGGGCATTCGGTGGTCCTGCCTTTGTACTCCTTACCCTTACCTTGTAGTCTCGGCATCATGCTCTCTCTCCTCTCTTCATTCCTCCTCTTCCTTGGGAATGTGTACTCCTCCATCACCACTCGGCAACTGGCCGGCTGTAGCCATTCCACATGGGCCGTGCCCAACTTCAACAGTTTGGTCGCGTTCGCAACAGCAATACAGAAGAGAACAGGCTGAACTATTTCGGCATCCACAACGGCTCCGCTCTACTAACTGGGACTTTCTTCCAGAGAGCTTCAGCACGGCAGGTGGTGGTGAAAAGTGGAAACCATCAACCACATTGTAGTTTGTCGTCGAATACAAGATTCCAGTTTCCTTTGCAGATAAGAAGTCTGACAGCAACGGGACGACCGAGGCGTACTTCACACCCGCTCTCACAAGCAAAGACACCGTCTATGCAATGTGGATAGGTATTTCGCTAGACCTTGTTCCATGCTCCAGCTTCTACTGATGGAATAACGCACAGGTACCAACAACATTGGCGTCTATGCCTTCCTCACTGACTCACAGGTTCCGGACAAAGCCTCGACCGACTACAGCAACCGCGCCTACCCGCTCTCGACGCGATCTACCCCTCCAGCGGCCGGTACTTTGTGCTCCTGAACGTCGCACCCCTCCACCTCGCCCCGCTCTACGCCAACTACACAGTCCACGGCTCCGGTCCGAACCACTACTGGCTCGACATGCCTCCCAACAAGACGCAGATCGCAGATGTCATGCACTAGTACGTCACCACGCTCAATAATGCATATAAATACCAGACACCATTCGAGCTTTCGGTTGCGAAGCGATATCTTGGGGCGGAGTTTGCGCTATTTGATGTCTGGCAGTTGATAAGAGATATCTATGATAACCTGACCGGTTATTTGAATGGGAGTGCGCCAGCGAATGTGAAGGGGTTTGTGCATCACTGTAATGTGACTGGGCAGGCTAGCGTGGATGAGGATGGAGGGAAGAGCCGGACTTTTTGTGGTATGATGAGTTGCATCCAAGGTATGTGAATTGCGTTTTGCATTCAGCGTGGAAGTTTGTGCTGATCCTGATCCGTCATAGTGAATAGACGGATCGGATCATTGCGAAGAATTTTGTGGATATGTTAGGCGGGAAGTCCAAGTACGGATTACTTCTGAGCGTTGTAGCAGAAGCAACCCGCCTTCCGGAAGCAGCGCACGGTGAACGGGCCACCCGAGATGAAAAGAATTCCTGAGAATACGAAGCTTATGCAGCGTTACCTAATTGGAATATGCCCATGGAAGCATTGAATCTAATCAACAAATCAAAATAGCTCCTCGCTTTTCTCCGACGAAAGGAGTTTAGCTTACTCTTCAAGGCGAAGCCACGCTCGATCCCCAATTCCACTTTTTCCCCGACAGCCGTCCTGATCCTAGCCAGTCAAATCGTTGCTAACCATGGCCATTCCAGTTAGGCACGGAGGTGTTATCGGAAACTATGGTTTACAAGACGAGCGAATATGAGCTCCCAAGCACTCTGCTTCCCGAAACAGATTTGCTTAGTTGAAGGCTGGCGTTGGCAGGCTCAGGGTGCAGGCTAGAGCCCTAAGGACCATGGTTTACACGTGAGCACTACGTTTCTGAGCTTCTGTCAGCAAAGCCGAAGGGCTAGACTGGTAATAGACTTCTCTACGGAATTGGGTATGCATATCGCATGCGTCTGACATGCTAGGCGCGTGCGTAATGATAACTTCAGCTCTACTACGTACAGAGACTGAACGCTGGAGAGAGAGAGAGGGAGATGCTATCTCTCGTCCAGCGAGGTCTTATCGGTGGGTGCCTTGGGAGGCTTGGCATGACAGCTTCCTCTTAATTGCAATTATGCCGATTGGTCACCACATACGCCTTTCGGTAGATCTGGCGTAGCCTCCGACGACTGACCCATGCCATCAGGCGGTAGAACGCGGACTGTAGCCTGCTGAAGGGATATAAGAAGGGAGGATCCTTCTCTTGTCTCGAAGTCGAACACTTTGGCTATAACATAGCATCGGTCCCAAGTCTTACTCTCCGCAGCTGCTAGAAAGACAAGTCAATATGGCAGACCAATCCCACGACATCCTGAACATCGCCGACCTCGAAGCCGCCGCCTCAACGAAACTATCGAAGATGGCACGCGAATACTACAATAGCGGCGCGACCGAGCAGATCACCTTGCGCGAGAACACAACCGTCTTCAACAAATACCGCCTGCGTCCGCGCGTCTTGACCGACGTCAGCGGTGTCGATACTAGCACGACTGTGTTTGGAAAGAAGATCTCGTTCCCTCTCTGCGTCGCGCCGACTGGACTGCAAAAGCTTGCGCATCCGGATGGTGAACCTGCGAACGCTAGGGCGTGTGCGAAGGCTGGGGTTTGTATGGGGATTAGTTCGTTTTCAAACACGGGACTTGAGGAGGTGGTGAGCGCGGGGGAGGGGAAAGTGGAGTTTGGGTTGCAGTTGTACATTTTGAGGGATAGGGAGGTTATGAGAAGTCTAGTGACCAAGGCCGAAGGTACGTGATGCACACTTTGTTACAGTTTATCATTCTTGGGTGTAGGCTGAGTTTTGTGGTGGAGCTGTGGGCTGTAAAGCGATACTATTGACGGCCGACTCGCCTGTGTTGGGCATCCGGTGGAATGAGACGAGGAATCACCTTGCGCTGCCTACGGGTTTGGGGTTCCCTATCATGGGACAGGCAGCCCTCACGGCTGGGAAATCTTCGAAGGACGGGTTTTCCAGTCTGAACGGTAGGAAGTTCCTAAATATATCACGCTATATAGGAGCGGCTGACAAGAAGTTTAGACGATGGACATAGTTGGGAACGAGATATCCCGTGGTTGCGTTCTATCACGAAGATGCAGATCTGGATCAAAGGCGGTATGTCAGAGCCAATTCGAGATCATTTCCCGTCCGAGTACGTGCGCTAAACCGGATTCTACAGTCCTGACCGCAGAGGACACCCTCCTTGCCGTTAAGTACGGCGTGGATGGCGTCATCGTCTCGAATCACGGCGGGCGACAGCTCGATGGTGTCCCGGCCACCCTGGATGCGCTGCCTGAATGTGTCGAGGCCGCCGCGGGCAGGATCCCGGTCCATGTTGACGGTGGTTTCCGGAAGGGTTCGGATATCTTTAAGGCGCTTGCTCTGGGAGCAGATTGCTGCTGGGTAGGCAGAGTGGCTATTTGGGGTCTGGCAGTAAGTTTCCTGGCACCTTGCAACGCCTTTCAGAGGATACGGGCTGACTATAGGTCAACAGTATGACGGGCAGGTAGGTGTGGAGCTGGCTTTGAAGATACTTTACGAAGACTTCAAGAGGTGCATGCAGTTGATGGGATGTCGAAATGTCCAAGACATCTCGAGAAGTCATTTGGCTATGATGAATCCAAGAGGCTGTTTGGAGAGACTCGCACCAGCGACAGCAAGTGGGGTTGCCACATTATCACAAGAATCGAAATCTATATTATAGCTTTCATGTTTAAGGACAGGAAAACGGTTTATGGGTGAAATCGTCTCTCTGACCTTACGGTTCATTGGAGTAACCCTCGGTTCTCTTGGAGATAATGCCACGTTCCTAAAGACGGTGTTTGTCGAAGATGATCGGCACAACCGAGTGGCTGAAGAAGCAGCGCCGTCTGGCCCATTGGACTTCGTCGTCATCTGCAGCAAATGCTTTTCCGGAAGCTCACCAAGCTTGAGCAATACGATAGAGCTGGTTGTCGGACCATCTACAGCTATTGTTCTCGTTCAGAACTGAATCAACATTGAAGAAGAGGTTGCTACAAGCTATCCAAACAATCCAATAATATCCTCTGTGATCTCTCTTCCATGTACTGTGGTGGGGTGGATACCACCCTCTAGCCTGGGCAGACTGGCACAGAGGACACAGCCTACATAGGTAGCTAGACAGCCCAGCTAGAGCAAAAAGAGAATCTTGCTCCTCCTTTCCCTCTCTCTTGGTCGTTAGGATTGACGGGAGTCCGATAATAGTTCCTCCGCCTTCGTCTCCTGCGTCGCGAGCCTCCTCTGCTAATTCATTTCGCGCCTCAATGTCTGCCTCACCAATGAATGCTGGTTGATGTACTCGTTGAGTTGCTGCTAGAGCTTGATTGTCGTTTCAAGTCCGCCTTGCCGAACTGCCAATATCACTTATTGGTGTAATTGTGTACATATATGTTCTTGAAGACTACTTTGCAAGCTCAACCCTCCTCCAACATCTTCTTGGCCGTTTCTGGAGAGATGCGCTGCCCGGTCAGGTCGTAGTGTCTCGATGCAGCAGCGAGCCATTTCTCCCGCTCATACTTGGCGACAAAAGCCTTCAGATTCTGTCTCGTGAGAGCCTCGGGCGTATCTTTCTCCGGCTTGCTTTCCTGTAGGGTTGGTCAGTGACAGCACTATCAGACGAGTTTGTCTTGAGGGACTAGTGGACATACTTCCTGCGCCTTTGCCTTTACCTTCTCCTTACCCTTGTCCTTGCCACCGCCGCCACCGCCGCCACCGTCGCCAACCTTCTTCTGCCCACCATTACTGCCGCCGCCACTATTCTTCTTCCCACCATTGTCGCCGCCGCCGTCACCACCACCACCCACACCATCGCCTTGCTTACCCCGACCTTCTGCTTGCTTCGCCAACCCCTCCGCCTTATTCTTCTCTGCCTTGGCAGTTCGCTCCGCTTGCTTCTTCCGCTCCTCCTGTGCATTGGGCCCAAGATATAACCTGTAGTGATTCTTGAGCTGTGACTCCGACTCCTTGCCGACGGCCTCCTTGATGTCCCTCCACGTCTTGTTTTCATCTTTCATTGCGATGATCTTGGCATCATCTTCGGCAGTGTAGGGTTCCTCTTCATGGTTTGAGAAATTCTTCATGTTATTGCTGTTTTCGTGCGCGTTATTAATGTTGGTAACCTTGGAGCTTCCAACTTTGGCTGATGAAGGCTTGTTGTCTGGTTTGGACATGTTGTCTGGCTGAAATCGTAGAGGTTAATTAATGTCCCAGGCTAGTTTATCTCATAGTGGGCATCGATTTCGTAGCCGTATGTGGCAACAATAGGGCATCAGGCTCTGCCCTCGCAAGAGGGAGCCTCATGTTGGAGGGGAACATGATTCAGAACAACAATAATTTGAAGGAAAGGAATCCATCTCTACCTTCTTCTCCTCCATCTGAACTAGCTTGGCAGCTTTGGGTCTCCTGGCAGGAGCGCTGCGGAACGCGTCGAGAATGGAAACCTTGATAGGTGTCTCTTTGCCATCCTTGTAGCGCATTATAGTGAAAGACATCTCGATGATGCTGTACTTTGAAGTCGACTGATTTGTCCGAGTGAATTACGAAAGAAAGGCAAGCCGTGAAATTTGCGGATTTAAATGTGGGGGACTGAAATGCTTTGATAATTTGGAAGCAGATTGAAGCAAGACGAGGAAGAGGATATAGTGATGGACTATGTGCAAACCTGCTACGTGCATACCTACGGACTTTTCCGCAAAGGCCTTCATGCGCATGAAAATCCTTGTGCACCGGAAAACATAACATTCTGATAAGCTGTTCCCCTGTTACTCTCGTTTGAAGCCCACAGCCACTCTTTCGAAACGAGGTAGAGCGCACGTGACCTTTCTCCGCGCACGATGGGGCGCGGGCTTGGCAGTTAAGACCCCCTGGAAAACTCCTTTGTGGACACTTATTTGGCGTCACGAGCTTCACATTTCCAGACCCAGGCCTTGTTGGACCACGCACTTGAGCCATCAGTCTAACATCTTGACTCAAGCCGGTCTTGGGCCTCGCATATCCAAAACAATGCGGCTCTCGTTGGCCACTGCCCTCGTGGCAGGCCTGGGGTGGATGGGGTTCGCAGCGGCTCACAACATCCAATTGAAAGCACACTCACGCGAATGCTTTCACGAGGAGCTGCATCACGGTGACAAGATGACAGTCACATTCCAGGTGGGCGACAGAGAGTTTGGTGGCAGTGGCAACCTCGACATTGACTTCTACGTACGGTTCCCCCCATGCGCCCTTACTGCTACTTAGCTGAGTCTCCCAATTTGGCAGATCCAAGACCCTTCCGGCAACTATGAGACACATCGAAAGACAGTATCATCGGGCGACTACTCTTTTGAAGCAAAGAAAGACGGCAAATACATATACTGTTTCAGCAATGAGCATTGGTCAGCCAATACTAAGGATGTGTCATTCAATGTGCATGGCATTGTCTACGTTCCAGAATCAGATGTACCATCCGATCCACTCGAAGCAGAAGGTTGGTCAAGCCTATTCGATCCTCTTCGCAGTAGCTGACAAGATACAGTGCGGCAACTCTCAGAGCTTCTTTCGCAGGTCAAGGATGAGCAGTCATACATAGTAGTGAGGGAACGGACACACAGGAATACCGCAGAAAGCACAAATGCTAGAGTCAAGTGGTGGTCTATTTTCCAATTAGGAGTTCTGATTGGAGAGGGCGTCTTTCAGGTGTGGTGGTTGAAGAGATTCTTTGAGGTACGATAAGCTGGCACGCGCATTCTAGGTATCAGATGCTGACGGTCCATGCAGGTTAAGAGGGTTGTATAGATCAAATGCCAATGCATATTTCACGTCTTAAATGACAGAGTGTGGAACTCCGGAACTCCATATGGGTCCTGTACTCCACTATCCTGCCTTTCATCGATGCTTGCCAACCTATTGAGTTTGCATATCCAAAAATGCGATACAGAATTTTCCAATCAAAACAGACATACCCTTTACATCCTGCCGAGGTTCCGGACCTGAGTAGCGCCATCTATCGTCAAGGTAGATCTACTTCTTAAACCCCCTTTCCCTGTTTGTCCATATTCCAGCTCATATTCCAATAACCTTTCGACGTCTATATTGGATCCTATTAAAGAGTCAGCAATCAGCTTATCCAACCTTGCTGGCAGCAAAAACCAGGCTTCTCTCTCTCACCTCCGCAGACGATAACGACCACTCTGGATTCTGGACCCAATCCAGGAATCAACTCCCCTAACAGACCGTCATACAACATAGCCAAACAGACCCCACAAGCTGGCTCCACGATCATCTTCTGCTCTTCTGCAAACCGCACGCACGCCCTCGCCGCATCCGCATCACGCAACACTACGCTGTGGATATTTGGATACTGCTGGACCAAGTCCCACGTCTTGTCCGACACGCGAGAAGCGCCGAGAGACCTGGCGATGCTCGTGATTTCTTGCATGGTTACTTGGCTTCCTGCTTGGAGAGATCTTGACAGACAGTCGGCGCCTTCGGTCTCCAATGCTAGCACAGTAACCTTATCGGCCCAGCCATGCCTATCTAGACCAAGCATGATCCCATTGAGGAGGCCTCCACCCCCTACGCTACACACGATAGCATCGGGTGGCGAGCTTTTGAAATCGTCGAAAAGCTCGTCTATGATGGTAGAGTTTCCTGCAAGCCAATGTCTCAGCAAACCTTTCTTCATAATTCTGATGAAGGTGCCGTGAAAGGAGATGGAGGTTAACGGTTCCACGTCTACTTACCTTCCCAAATCAACTCATGGTCGAAAGGCGGCACATACGCCGCGTCCTCCCTCGCGGCAGCCAACGCACGGGCACACTCATCCGCTTCTGGCAACGAGACCCCGTGCTCAATAACCTCTGCACCAGCAGCCTTAATCCTTGCCATCATCTTCACCGCGGTCATCTCAGGAACCACCACTGTTGCCTTCTGGCCCAGTCGCTTGGCCGCGGTGGCAGCTGCCAGTCCTGCATTCCCGCGCGAGCTTGAGTAGAAGTGCAGTGGACGGGAGGGATCGGCGAATCTCTGGACGGTTTGCCAGATCATATTCCCGACGCCGCGGATCTTGAAGGAGCCGGACGGCTGGAGAAGGTCAAGCTTTGCAAAGACCTGACATCCAGCGGCTGCTGAGAGAGATTCGGAGGCTATGCACGGCGTTTCGATCCATGGTGGACGGTCGCTGGGACCGGGCTTGCACCTGGTTGAGCTTGCATTGCGTGGACCGGTACTAGAAGGGATGGTCATGTCTACTCTTTTGAAGTCTCTCTGAATGTGGAAGGGGAAGATTTAGTAATCAGGAGGGGTCGGTTAGGATGGAGTATGAGATGATTGGTTTTATTGATATCAGACGCTGCAGACGGAGAGAACGAAAAACTCTCGAGCTACAATTTCAAACCGTCGATCCCGAATCCATGTTCAACGAAATGATGAGCCCTCGCCTTATCACACGGAACACTTTTTACCCAGAACGCCCTTTGGGCTGCGAAGCTCGAATCAACGGCTTGCGGTCCGGCCGGAGAGTTTACCGACCGCGATCATGTGTGTCAACATGATCTCCCAACCATGGTGAAATCTCCTCTAGCTCCACATTCAGCAACTCGACAGGCCAACAACGTTGCTCAGAGTACGACAGTTTTTTTTCGGCATCCTACGCTATCATTGCAGCTGACGATGTCTGACGCATCGCCTCTGGTGTAGTTTAGGTAAAAATTGAAAAGCTTGACAACACGGTCGGTAATTGGCGGCTGGAGGCGGCTGGGAAGTGCGCGGGTGGCTTGGGTCCGCTGCCGTATTCCTGGCCTTGGTACCTCCAGAAGATTCCGGGAAACAAGTACCCTTGCGTGGGTGGCTCATATCATGTGAACCTGTGGGCGCGGTGCCTGGCGCCTTTGCAAGCGCGGTCCGCCTTATGTATATGTAGAATGCATAGGTAGAATGGATGGGCTGGAGCTCATCAGTCGTGCAACGTTCTATTAAGTCTTTTTGATCACTTAAAGGCCATCACTTGTGACCAGAGTATACCTCGTTGACAAGTATCGCGGTCCTGAAGGTCATGGTTGGCAGCTCTGTACTTAGATGTGAATTTGTCCCTCGCGAATAATTTGACGCACTCAGATCCAAGTATGCCTAGAGCAAGGATTCGAGTGTAACACGATGCGAGAGGAGATTCGATCTCGGCATGATTTTGACAACATCCCCCATGGTGCGAGGAATGGATGAAGCTTCGAAATTGCCTTTGCGTTGCGCACACAGCTGGATGTAGAACGGGTAGATTAGACGAGCAATGGTTAGGGAGAAGGATACTTGAGGTATTGGGTGAAGAGATGAATCACTAGATGTTGCGGGGATCGGAGTGACGAAATGCAAATAACGGGCTATGGTGTCTTATCGTTGCCGCAGATGGGGCGACAGAATGGTGCTAGAGAATAAAAGGTGGGATCTTTAGGCGTGATAGAGACAGACTGTCTGCTTGCGATTTTATTACCTGTCTCCGCAACACATGTCAAGTAGATACCGGACATGTAGCTCGCGCCTCGTGGACGGCCGTCTGAAAGTGAACACCCAACACCTCCACAAATATCGTCAATTCTGCTAAGCCTCAGATGAATCGATCTTCACCCAGCTTGTTTGACACATTTGATCAAAAGCTGAAGATGCAAGAGATGCAGCTAAGCGACATACTAGCCACCGAGCCAGGAGTAAGGAAAAATTTGTGAGCCGAAAGCGAACCGACTGTACCATGGCCCGCAGCCAAAACTGCAGACTGCTAGCACAGCAGGATTAGATAGGCACTTTGTCTTTCTCGGTCACTCGGGAATGTGTGGACGCAACTGGTGGATGCATTCAACAAGGGTATAATAGAGTGCCTTGACAATAAAATGTGGAAAAGACTAAATGGATTTCCGAATGAATTTTTCATTTCGGTCCTCGGATAAGGGCTTGGCAGATAGGGAACAGATTAGGAGCAGAATCTCGGCACCCAAACCAACAGAACCCGGCGCCAACGATGGCCTTCCCTTTCCAGCCTAAGGCCTGGCTGTTGCCTGTAAGGCTCAGCCTGTCAGAAGTCACCTGGCTGGGTGTTGGTGATGTGTCTTCCGCCATGGGTTGGAATCATTTCAGGAACACCCAAAGCTCATGCGAGTATCTCGCCCGTTCTAAACATTTGGTATTGTGGAAGGAGCTACTCATAATTCGTTAATGGTTTCTACCATACATCTTCCATCAAGTGATGGAACCAAACCACTCAGCTCCAAGGAAGCCACGACCATGGACTTTTCGCGTCGAGAACATACCGGCGAACACTAGCCCGGAGCAATTGCTCGAACAATTTAACGAGCGGGATCGCTCCTGCATTGAAGTACGATCCTTAGCTCCAGCTGTTGATTCGAACGATGGGGAGCTTACTGCCACTATCTCTTTCACAACCAAGGATGACGCTTCACGGCGCGAACCACAGCTTCTCGATCCAGACCACTCGATGATTAGCATTGATGAAGACTTCTTCGGACTAACACCCCTGAATGCTCCGAAAGAGCCAGTCATCGCCGAGTAAGTCTGAACGCTCTAATCATTCGTCAGCGCAATGCTGAGCAACGTGTATAGTATCATTGCTGTGACCGGACTTGGCGGACACGCTTTCGGCTCATGGGCTTATTCACCTAGACACATGTGGCTGAGAGATTTCCTTCCAAAAGACCTGCCGCATGTTAGAGTCCTCACTTATGGCTACAACTCACAATTGAGGATGGCGTCATCTCGAAACATACTTGGAGATCATGTTCGCATGTTTAAGCAGAGACTTATAACCCTGCCCGGATCAGCCACAGTCAGTTGACTTCAGCGCAAATTAGCGCCTAGCCACTGACAAATCATCAGAGCCCTCATCGCCCGATTGTTTTTGTGGGCCACAGCCTCGGGTGCTTGATCATCAAGAAGGTATGCTCATTGTAGATTGTCAAGCAAGACTAACGTTTTCATCGATCAAGGCGTTAGTGGAGCTCAAAGCCTCCCAAAATGGGAATCATATTTGGCAGACGCCATTCGTGGTATTCCTAGGTGCTCCTCATCGTGGCCTCGACAACAAGGCTTTGCAGACACTGGTCATGCCGGAATTCTCGAAGGACATTGTGGATGAACTTGGCGAACAATCTTCGACACTGACAGACCTAAACGAAAATTTTGCCAAAATAGCGCACGACCTGCAGATACTGTCCTGTTACGAACTTCGCCCGACGCCAACGGTAGTGCTTGTAAGTCTATGAGCTTTGTTAAGACGTTCAGCATTTATTTGAATTGGCGCTGACTTGTGCAGTCTGCTGATGGCTCCTGGAAGCGTGACGGGCCGTCTGCAATGATGGTTTCACAGAACTCGGCCATGCTCCATTCGGCTCACGAGATTCGTGTGCCGTGCGATGAGGATCATACTCATATCGCCAAGCTCAAGCGGACTGAAGCTAGTCTTTACCATATTATCAAAGGTCATATTCAACAAGCGTTAGAGAAATTCCAGGCTCCTGAACCTACTATACTACAACCCAGCTCACGGAGGCGCGACATTGAATTCATTGAAGCGAGAGCACTAGGGAAATCTCCTGGAGGCCAATTTCCACAGCAGACGAAGCTAAATGCTCTTCAAGTTGACAGACCGGAGTTAGAAGGGCGAAGCCGACCACCTATTTCTTCCTTAAGGATTCCTATTACAAGTCCAACAGAAGGACACCGTGACCCCAGAGCGCCTATCGCACAAGAACAGCAAGTCCGCAAACGAGATGCTCCCACTCCAGTGAACGAAGTCCTGAGTCGCAATAGCCAGTCTACTTCGGCCGAAATTGAAAGCCAACAACCGCCAGTCCTCACTGAGGAGCCATTACTGCACAGCCCTGTGGACGTCAGTACCACCCGAACCTCCCTAGCTGGACCTATGTCGGAAGCTCCTCCAGCGCCAAGAACAACAACTCGAGGTACCGGAGCGCTGAGATCAAGCTCACATGCCGACACACTGGCGAGAAAGCCAAGCCATTACGAGGATGAATTTTCGGATGACGTCTGGGATACGCAATCCGAAGGATCAAAATATGTGATCGTTCCTACAGGGTCCCATGGCCCTCCTCCGAAGCAGCCGGGATACCAATCTCTGGAGTCCGGAGCATCTGAAAGTAAGACAAAACAGGAATCTTTGCCGCCGGTGCCAGCGAGACGGCTGTCCAAGGAAGTCTTCTCACTGTTCAAGCACAAAAATCCTAAGCCAGACCCTTCTGAGTTTCTCGCAGCCGCACGCGCCAATAATGTGTCCAAAATGAAGGAGCTTTTGGCAGCTGGCGCTGAACTGGAATCCAAGACCTCCCAAAACGACAACCGAACTGCGCTCCATGAAGCAGCAAGTCTTGGACACAACGAGGCTGCCCAGTTCTTGATTGACAAAGGCGCCAAGAAGGACGCCAAAACAAAAAGCAAATCCACGCCACTGCATGAGGCCGCCTGGGCTGGCTCCACCGATGTCGCACGAGTACTAATTGTGGCCGGTGCACAGAAGGAGGCGAGGAATCTGGACGACGCTACCCCTTTGCAGCTGGCGGCCATTCAAGGACACCGCGACATAGTACAGATCTTGGTTGATCATGGTGCTAACGTTCACACGACACGGACTGCCGGAATTAACCCGCTTGAAGATGCCAACACAAAAGGCCACCAGGAGGTCGCGCAGGTATTAATTCGTGCTGGTGCGGCTGTGCGATCTAGATGGTCCCACAAAGAAGATGAGCAAGAAACCCAGTGGCCCGGTCTATTCTGAGCGACCAAGCCATGAGCTAGAACCGCCCGCGAGCTCATATCGTTGACATATGACTATGAAAGAGCAGGAGATAGAGTTTGACCATGTTTGAATGGCGTCAACGCCATAAGAGACCTGATTCACCTCGGGATATATGGAGCAGATCGTCGAATATTTTCCAAATTTTGTTACCGTGGTGTTGGAGGTTGGCAAAACTATTCCCGACCGTGGCATTAGAAGGTCTTTTTTGCAAAGCTAGACATCACTTTTCTTCTTTCTAGATATGGCAATCTGATCATGCAAATGCGACTTGAGCACGTTTATGACATGTACGAAGATTTTACTGAAAATTCCCACAAGTCAAATGACTGTCTGTCTTTGTCGTGCTCATTTACAACTCGCCTCGCTTTGCATCACATCTTCGCCTCATATGACATAGTTGGAGTGGCGGTCTGGAACTCCTCTGACTCATCTATGATATGCTGGTTGAATTTCCTTGCAGGGATCTTCTTCGCGAACATGATATCGAGTTCCTCAAAGGTGCGGTCCTTGGTCTCGGGGAGACGGAACCACGCCCAGATGGTAGTAAGGAGACTGAGGGTGCCCCAGAAGAAGGCTGTCTTGCCGGCCCAGTTCCACGCGGTCGGATTCATCATGTACGGCTCGAGGACACCGCCAATGATGTTTCCGACATAGTACGTGCTTCGGCCGAGGACGACGGTCTTGGTGCGAACTTGTGTGGCGCCGATTTCGGCGACAATAGTGTAGACGATTGGTCCTGCAGTCATGGAATAGGCGCCCAGCCAGACGAGGCAGAGGGTAGCCTGGACGTATTTGATGGCTGTAGCTTGGCGGACGCAGGCGAGGATGCCGATGAGGTAGAGGCAGAATACGAGGATGCAGAAACCGGCGAGGAAGATCGAGCGGCGCCCAAAGCGGCGGATCAGGAACCAGGAGAGGATTGTGCCGCAGAACGCAATGCCGGTGCCGCCGAGACCGATGCCGTAGGAAGCATTGGTGTTGATGCCGGCCTGCTCAAAGAAGCTATCCAGGTCAGAAGAACACGATCTTGAGAGGTGTCCAAGAAATACTCACTAAGTCGGGGAGTACGCAAATGCACCACCGTCGGTAATCTGTGCCAGGAACGCGCCGCAAGCAATCTCCGTTCGACGGAGATTGGTTCCCCTGAAGCAGTCGAGATACGAGCTACCCACTTCCATCTCCTTTTCGAGTTCTGTGGTGTGTACCATCAAGGCAACCGTCTTTTGATGATCGATCTCATGGGATTTCGCAGAGAGTCGTTGTAGTGATCGTTCGGCTTCTTGCAGGCGACCAGCGCGGACCAGGAACCACGGCGACTCAGGACAGAAGAACAAAATGATGAACAGCGGGACTGGCCAGACCCATTGCACAGCAAACGGTATCCGGTAACTCCATTTAGTATGGTTGTTCACCAGGCCTTTCAGAACGGCTGCTGAGAGAAGTTGTCCAATGGCCCAGCACAGGTTGACGTATGCAGCGAGGTAACCGCGCAGAGCAAGGGGGCAGACCTCAGCCGCGTACGAAGGTCCCATTGTTACAAACACTCCCCAGGGGATACTGCACAAGAATTCTCCGACCCACAAGACCTGGATGTTCGGTGCAAAGAAGACGATGAAGATGAAGGCCGTCATAGCAGCCAGGTTGACCAGCATGACCTTTCGATGGCCGTACTTTGGCGCGAAGTAACCGTTCATCAGAGCTCCGATGATGTTGCCAATAGCTCCACCGTCCTGCAGGCCGGTTTGCCAGGCACTGGTGAGTTGATAGCCATTCTTAGGGCCAGCATAGAAGCCATATTTCTCCCGGAAAGCGGGGTATGCGAAGAAACTGCCAATGAGGGTAGTGTCGTAGCCCTCCATGACAATGGAGGTCGACACCACGACGGACCAAAAAACGGCTTTCTTGTACGTTCTGATGGCTTGCCAGAGGCCGAGACTATGCTCGGCAGCCGTCGCTGTCCTGGCATCCTCGTTCAAGCCTTTGTCATGAAGACCCGCATTGGTGTAGTCGACATTTTGCCTCTCGACAACGTTGACGTCGTTCTTGACGTCCGTCATCGCCATGATGAAGCAAGATACAAGAGAGGACGTAGGAAAGAATGTTGGATGCGGGGAGTTTGTTGGGGAGTAACGAAACAACTCTAGACTTCTGTCGAGCGGGGAGTTTACCTGGTTTATATGAACATTGGACCCATTGTATATTATTCGCCCCACCTTGTCTGAAGACGGGGTTGTGGAGAGCCACGTTAGGATTCACAGCATGTGCATATCGAAATGGCTACATCGGTAACGTTTGTGATCGCCAAGATACGCAGCAGAAGGATAGACGGACGAGATCCGTTCCTAAACAGTAAAAGTGTTTGGTCCAAGCACAGCTTCAGGCTAAATAAGAGCCGGCTTGATGACGAGATTTGCCGCGCTCTACTGCTTAGGTCACCCAAATGGCATAGGCTGCCACGGTGGGAAAGGAATCTCGAAGGCGAGAGGAAAGCTGTCTCGTATGGTTGATGTGACCAGGGATCCGCCGGGAATGAATCGCGAGCAAGTTGCAATAGCTTGCTTTAGCGGTAAGAGGATGGGCAGTGCCAAGGTGCCCCACCGGAGTGCAGCAGGCTTCCCCCACACTCCCCGGACAAACCAGGCTTCGACCGCCCCCAGACTTCCAGCACGGGTACAGAGTAAACAGGCTAAATTATCCGCACGGGGCTTTCTTCAGTTGCTCCACACCGATGAGCATCCCCCGCTTCCGCCACGGGGCAAGTATGGGCCGCGTTGAATTAGGTGAATCGTCTGAGCTTCATCATACCTTAGCCCGAATTGATCAAACACATGAGAGCAGGCACGTGCGTATTAAGGCCGCTGGAAGACACCCCTTTGACTAAAGCGTGCAGAGGTAAACAGCAGAATAAAGTGTGGTCCATTATGAGCTGGGTATTGTTGGAAAAGACTCGCTTCAAGGAGGGTCCATTATGGATAATCCTGTCTAGTTCATGACTGGTTATGCTTATGGACATGTCAGATCGAACCCCGTTGCCGGCTTATTGGGCGAGGCGTACCTGATCGGCACCACGTGGCTCGCAGAGCTAGGCTGTTCATGGCATGTCGAATGCGGTCAGCCAATTCTTTGACCCTCATTAGAATACCAAGGGCGGCTATCCTCAAACCTGCGTCACACGTAGCTCCAGAGCGCTCCGGAGCGGACAAGCCTAAACTCCACCCCTTGTGGGAATGAGCCGAGTCCCTTGATGCCCTCCCGAAGCCCTCTGCATACCGTTCGAGACTTTTCTGAAACGATAGTAGGAAGCGTCGTCGACCGATTGATTTACTGTCAGGGCAAAAAGTTGGAATAAGAGTAGAATAGGGATAATTGTCGGTGATGTGAGATAGCTAGACTTGCGGCTTATTAGGACACTTACTGGGAATTTTCTTGGCAATTGAGAATCTCCATGAAGCGTCAGGCTATCCAATCCAGGCATCACCGACCAGAGAGAGTCCCTCCCCAAAGATGGAAAGCTGGACACCTCGTACACTAGTCAAATATGACGAAGGACCTTTGCCGACCTCGAAATTGCCGTAGAGAGAGACCGAATCGCCTACCCGGCCTTTGCTACCTCAGCTGGTCCGTTCTCAGGCTCGGGGAAGCGCGGTGTAATTTTGCTGGCGAGTTGGAAAATGGCTGGGTCTACCCCATCGCTCCTTTCGAAAGGCTATGAGCATGGTTCGGAGACTTTTTCGGCGAGGCTGGCCTGCTGAACGATTTGTTCAGTCAGGTCGCAATTGCTTGCCCTGAAATATAGACACTTGCTTCTGTAAAGTTTGCAAGACTTCCTCCGGACTTTGTTGCACGTGGAGCAGCTAGTACTCCATATAGTGAAAAGTCTCGGAGGCCGTAATATTAAGACTGGCTATCCAGGCAGGCGACCGGACGTCGGGCGGACGGATCTGGGGAACTGGGTGTTGAGATGAAGACTACACAGCCGGTGTGCCATGTGATTGGGTTCGGAGCAGGAGTGAAAGGTACCAGCACTTATTGGCGTGACCGAGTTCACGCAGGGTTGACCATGCTGGATGGCCGAAGTTCCTGTATTATGAGCGGCCTGGTCTGAGAGTTTGGAGGCTCGGTGCATGGGTTTCGGAGCTCTGCAAAGGAATCAGTGGAGTGTACAGTGAGTTGCGGGGTCTAAGCTTGCCTGTTGGAATCCTGCTTTGTCAATTTCGTCGGAATGGACTCTTTCTCTCTGCTGGTAGGTGTGGACTGAGGGAAATAGCTTCAAAACATAGGCGCAAAAGACATAGAATTTTATTGTGAAGGCGGCGCAAATTTGGGCAATGGAGATGGGCCAAAGAACAGCACAAAGGATGGCACCATGACTGATTAGAGAAGGAGAATATGCATAAGTTTGTGTGATTAAAGGTACGCTATCACATCTGGCAAAGGGACAATAATGTCTTTATCTTGCCATTTCCCATTGACAAGTGCGTGTTAAGCGATGCGAGCGCCAGGGCTTTGAGCTCTTGAATGTCATCAATTCAACAGACAAGTTGTTCTTGACGAATTTTAAGATATGCCTCGTAGATATGGAGGCCGGAATACCTCGGTAGGTGGAGGGCCATAGGCGGGTTGGGCAGATTTCGAATTTTAAACTCGGCAAAAGCTGCACCGCAAAATGACCTGGCTCCAGTCGTAACGTGCGCTACTTTTTCAGCTAAGGAAGTCAAAACATTTGCCTCCAGTCACAATGGTGCATCTGATTCGTCCATCTACGCATGCTTTGTCTCACCCCAAGTGCTTTGGCTGAATAGGTGGGAGGCCAACCAGAGGAGCAATCTCGCCACACTCTTCTCGTAAACTACGACACCCGTCGAGATGCTCGCACCAACGGGTCAGTCGTCGTCCAGTCATGACCCAGATGCAGAGAAGAGAATCTTGGCTTCTAGGCATCGTAGCGTGCATGGTGCCTGCCTAGACTGCGAGACTTGGCGAGGGCATGCTTGCGATTGAGTCGAGTCACATAACGACTAGGCTGGTATGTCTGCAACCTCCGCCATATGATATCTACGCCCGTCTCCGCGCCCTGTAGCCGCCGCGTGAAGCACCAAGCAGATGTAAGCTATCCCCAACCCCACTCAGGTGGAATTTGTGCTTCCCATGGTGTCCTAAATGGAGCATTTCAACTTCAATTTCAACTTCAACCGCAGTAATGATGGCCTTCCCTCCTTTTCAGATCGCGTTATCCCCTCACAGTTTCATGGTCATTCAGGCTACACAGCCCCTGCGTGGACTGGTATAGACGGCGATGGTGCTGATGTTCCGGCATTCGACAATGAGATCCCCAATGATGACCGCACGTATGGCGTCCGACAGATGCGAGATACGAACCTGGAAGCCCGTACTCCTCCTGATCGCTCAGTCTCTTTGGTACATCGGAAGACACGCATCAAGAGTCTACTCTGGCCAGTATTGGTTATTGCTCTTCCGATGGCGTTGTTGTCGGCGGCGTTACTTGGCCTCGTTTTTGGCTACCGAGTCAGAAGCCAGCCGGACGTGTTTGCTTCTGATGTAGGCGGTTACCAAGACCTCCAGCATCACAGCAGCTATGTTCTCGTCAATTACCCCGCGACCCGACTAGTCTTCACAGCCTCTTTCCTCTCAACGCTAGCTCCCATGCTAGACAGTTTCATCATGTCACTTTGGAGCTTGCGCATTGCGCAAAGTATGAGAACGGCGTCTTCCCAATTACAATATACCCGTCTACCAACGCCGTACCAGTTGAGCCTCGTAATAGGGCTGACACTGGCGTCTACCGAACGACTCCGCCGGTATTTTGGATATCTCTTCTCCAGATCGCGACCGTCGATTCCGCCTGTGGTACACCATGCTGCAATGATGTTGACGGCAAGCATCATATGTGCCGCTGCAGTGTTCATAGCGGATACTGCGCTTCATTATTCTACATCAACCATTCCCTTTGATGTCATCAGCAGCAATATCCAACCAGTCTACCAATACGGCCGTGGTCTATCTCAATACTGTCTCGACTTTGACAGGATCGACAATTTGGGATTCCCATGCTCATACAACCTCACCGTTGATGATCCCAATGCCGCGGCCCAAGTGAACGAAATCTTCTATCTCCAACACAACCAATCTCGGACATCTGAGATCCGACGTATCTCAAATCCTGAGCTTCCACATGGAGACCTTGCTCTCCTCATGCCTCAGATGCAAAGTGTATCTGCAGATATTGACTTTCGCGCCTCGACCGTAGGTGTCTCGGCTCAATGCCGTCCCATTACTTCAGAATGCGACATGCGAATTACGAACCCTGGTGTTTGGACCCATACGGGATTCAATTGTTCTAGTGGCTTCTTCGGCGTGCTTGGCAAATCACCGAATATCAGCGAATTTATCACTGCCTTCACGCCGGATCCGGACCTCCCGCCCCTTGGATTCAAGCCTGCCCCGAACTTGCAGTACGGGTTTTTCACCGATTCAACCCTCGAAACACCCTACAACCCAGAAGGCTACGATCCCAAGACCGACCAGCCAACGCTACCACCTCTGCCAGACACCAAACTTGTCAATCCTATCTATTTAGCCATTGCAGGGCGGTTCTCGGCGGCCGCCCAGTCTGCAGGCAATAGCTTCAGCAATGACAGCGGCGTTTTCCAAACAAACGAGACTGACTATGTTGACTTCGCTTTGAGCTGTCCAATAATGGCATACGACGTCAACTACACTTGGGCGAATGGGGAGCTTCAAGATGTCTCGTTCTTGCCGAGCCCAAACGGCTCAATGTTGGAAATATATCATGGGACTCAATTCTACGTCACTGTGAGTGGTGGAGATTACCAGCTTCAGGATTTTTTGGTCCAGGCCGCTATGCAAAACACAAGCGACGCGCTTGCTTATGAATGGGCGTCTCTCTACTCAACAAAAGCTCTTTCTACCATTGGCGCATATACTACTTCTCGAATGGATCTCCAGGAGCAACAGCGAACCCCCATCCTAGTAGCCAAGATTCCAAAAGCCGCTCTAGGTGCGCTCATTGCTTGCAGCGTTGCATACACTTTCCTAGGGCTTGCTCTGGGTATTGCTGCCTACAGAGCATCTGCCACGGACGTCCGCGACCTCGCCGCCCAGCTGTCTCTTGCTGGCCTCACTGCAGCTGCGTTCGATGACAAGCATTCCTTCACTTTACAGCGAGAGGCTACCAAAAATAGCGTCGTCTTCAATGAGAAGCTGAATCGAAGAGAGACCAAGCGAGTTCTCATTGATGGGAACCCAGAGAGGGGATACGAGTTCAGAGTATGGGTATAAAGCGTGACACATTCGACGTGGAGTCAAAAGATCTGGAATCTTGGATGACTCCTTGAATTTTACCTTGCGATGTAGCCAATCAAATTCTTTTCCCTGTTCCTTCCTGACCAAACCCTCCATGAACTATCAACCAACAGGTATTTCAATCTGCATGAGATCAACTAGTGTACGTGTCCTGTCCCGAACATGGAGAGTGAGTTGAAATCAACTAAAGGAAATCACGCGCCAGAGGGCCATGCAAATGGGGCCTCCCCCCTGACAGATTTTCAGCTCCGGGGGAAAAATTCGTCAAAACCTGCTGGTCCTGGTCAACCTTTCGTTAATCCGATAAGATAAGATTGCTGGGCCGGAAAGACCGAGCTTGAGTTTACCAGGACCCCCTCGCTCTCACTGATTCCATGAAATGTCGATTGGCTACTGCGGCCAAATCCCTGAGAACCCCTTGCCTGAACATAGTCAAGACTGGGCATTCTAGCTGCCATTGGTGGGTCTCATCTTTCCGCGTTTCAGCCCTGAGAAGCGATCGTGAGCACGCCCAAGCTCGCGATGACAACCTGTCGACCAATGGCGCTACCACGGGCCCCAATCGACTGCTTCGGCAGATCTGATTGATGTCCCGCCCCTTTTACAAGGCCTGAGGGCATCGTAGAGCCCGGCGAAATTCTAAAACAGGCGAATTGCTCAACGGCGATCTGTGGTTGGGCCCCTTCGATCAATACTTGAATTGACTACTGGGTTGGCGTGTACAAATGGTTTCAGTCTTGCAATCGGATGTGCCAAGGGCTCGTATCTGCGTGCCAGCCCTCTACGCGACCCCAGTGTGAATGTGCATTTCCGTCCACGTGACCCTTTCTCGAAAAGCGGTCGAATACTAAGCAGATAGCATCCCGTTATTCTTTTCTGGAGTGGCTTTGGCAAATGCATCACTGATCTAGTTAACCGTACCTGCTTACACCGACTATTTTCTCAACATCGCAGACACTATGAAAGTGAAGCAACTCGGCCTTCTCTCGCTCTCTGCTCTCATCATCCACTCCGGGTCAGCACTGTCTGTCGACGATGTACTGAACCAAATCAAATCCTACTTGCCAGCGTCACTGTCTGCCTTCCAAGCGTCGGAAGATCTCACCCACAAAACCACCCACAATACCGCGGTCGCAGAGTTCTTCCCCTGCTGCGTCTGCGGCAGCTGCCAATGCTCCAGAACGAGCTGTCCGGAAATCCGTCCTTTCCCGTCTCCCCCAGAAGCCAAGTGGTCCAACTGTTCCGGCTATGATTGCCCACCGAACATTGCCGAAGCCGGGTGCGGCGAAAACTATAGTCTCGACGCCTGCCTGAACTTCGTTCAGCAATACCTGCAGGCGCTGCAGCCGGCGCTAGAGTTTGCCAGCAACCATTCGCAGGAGTGTGCGACAGCATCCAGGAAGAAGAGAGAGAACGAGGAAAAGCCGCCGTGCTGTGGAGAAGGTTGCACTGATTCGCAGTGCCTGGGCTATCTAGCAACGGCGGTGAAGAATCTGCAGGCGCCGATTAACGGGACGCTGGGCTCGGTGGACGATAATAAAGCACCGGTGTCAGAGGAGACAGAAGGGGTCAAAAGTGAGCTTTGAGGGGGCCCGGCCATGACTTTGGCAATAATGAGTCGGTGGAGATTTTCCGCTTCAAGGCTGCCACATGTAGGAGTTGGACCGCGCTGCGCTGTTAGGAATCGACTGCGCTGGCCATTAACCGCAGGTCTCTTTTGCAGGGATTTTGGACGGGTTTGAGTGGTGCAATATGTTTGCGACGCTCGTCATGTTATTTGTAGCATGCGAGAGGTAGCCATTGAGAATATTGGAAATCACGCTACGATTTTGCCAAGGTGGATCTGAGCGTCGCGATCAATGTACAAATCAGAAAAGTACTGTCATTACCTGTATCGAGCATTTGCGCAATTCTTCTACATCCTCGGACAGCATTGGAGATTGCAATATCGACACGGAGAAAGGCCGTCTCTTTAAACACATAGAAGATGTGAGTGAAATCCTCCCGTTTGGCTTAAGTTTTCGGGCGCATGGAGCCCCCCCTCACAGCTGTGACCGAAAAGGATTGGGGTGAGCATTTACCATCTACGTACCTACTTCTATCCTTCAGCTGAGCTTTGTTTGTGTACGCGTTCCATTGTCATAGAGTTGGGAGTCTGTACTCCTGCTTGCATTATTGATGAGAAATCCCTAAACATACATCACACCACTGGTCCTCGCCGAGCGGCCTGTGCTCACAGTGGCCAAATCTGCTATGGTAGCCTTCATCGGAGGGTGCCTGCATACCACTCTCCGACGCAGAAGCAACTGGGTTGTCCTGAAGGCCAGGAAGGAACATGTGAGGCGTCAAAAATCCCGCTGGAGTCGTGAAGGATGGCGACGCATATTCGTCAGCCTGCAATGGAAACCCTTGCATTTCCTGAGAAGTGAAGTCATCACGCCTGGCTTCAAGTTCAAAAGCTGACGTAGAAGGCAAGCTTCTGCCTGACTCGGTTTGCGAACCCGATCCCAAAGCAAGTCGCTCGGCCAACCTGCCACGTACACTGCGAATTTGCTCACCGTAGCACGCCTCCACGTCTTGTTCTTCCGCAGCTTCTCTCTCTCTAATAAGCGCGACTTCTTTCTCGGCCTTGCGATGAATGGCATGCCTAGCCTGCCTCCTCTGATGTTGAAGCACCCAGATTGTCTCGAGAAGATCCACCACCTCGATGGGAAAAAGTTGGCTCTCTGAGACTGCCTTCACAAGATATTTGTGTGTGTTGTCCACATCAAGCTCGTGAGCATCTGGGTTCATGGCTGTTGCATGTCAGATGAAGGAAATGGAAAGGTATTAGCCTTGTAGCATACATGGCTCTGGAATGTTATCTTCCTCGGAAGATTCAACCTCGAACAGTACCCCATACATCGCTCTCCACAATTCTCTTGCCCACTCTTTGGTCCCCTTCTGTTTACTCGAGCCAGACTTTTTTGCTAACTCCTCTACCTTTTTGAAGAGTTCGTCTTTCCCAGCTCCAGCGTCTTGATACTCCTTCCGGTGCTTGCCGAGAACATGATGCTGCGGAAGTAGTCAGGATGGGATATCGTCCCCACGTTGCAAGATATTACGGAACGCGAAGCAGAACATACCCTGATCACAGTCTCTAGGGACCTCGAATAGTTCGTACAACCATTTGCACCGCCATATTTAACGGGATCCCGCTTTGCGAATGGACATGAGAACCCGCTACTTTTTCTCCTGACCGGCCTCGGCGGTTTGCGGCTTTGCTGAATGTTGCCATCCTTCTGAGGCTCGGTGGGCTCTTCGCTGTCCCATTCACGCTTCCTGGTAGGCACCTTTTGGCCTGACGCAGAGCGTGGCGACTGATCAGGTTTAAGTAGCTGTTGGCCTGGATTCATTATCACGTAACTTCGCTGCTTGAGTCCAGCGCCGCCGAGATATTTTCTGCAAGCAGTCTCAGAGCGTCCTTGGTAGGACCGGATTTTCGCGGTGGAGACTTCCCAAGAAACCAGTCTTCAATTCTTTGCACAATTTCGGATATCTGGCGCTTATGTGTGGTCGGATTGCAATTGCCAATCGCAAATTGTGTCCAAGGCCCGTTGTTGTGGGACTCCTGTAACCAACGTTCGACGGGGACTTTAACACTTTTCATTGTGCATGGCGGCACATAATTTTTGGAATAATAAGTGGTGAATCGCTTCCTTGGGTTAGATCAGGTCAATTTGAGCTGGATTCTGGCCGTAAGAAGGCTCCCTGCCACTCATCTTCATCTGCTGGGGGGATGGGGCCTCTGGTCACTAGGTTCTGGTTTGTGAGAACCAACTTCGTGTGCTGACAACCCAGACAACGTCTATGAAAACACAATTGTGCCACCGTCCTCCAAGCGCGCCGATACGACATTGCTGCGAATTCGTGGTGGGGAGTTGGGTGATATGCGAGCATGCGTGCAGCGCAGACCTGCGAAGCTTTGCGTTTTCGCGGAGCAATTGAGAATACATGTACACACAACCCCTGCGCTGCTGCATCCAATGACGTAGGCATGCAGATTGAAACTAAAGAGCCTCAGGCACCGAAATCGCAACTCGTCGAAACCATGTCTTCCCAACTTAACACGTTCCACCTGCACATGATATGGTTTTCAAGCTGGCTTAATGACGGCTTCGTCAGTATGCTTGCAGACCTCCGCGAGGGCCGCAAGCAAAATACACAGTATTGTTGTTAGGCGTGCAACTGCTCCAGATCATGTAGCGGCGAAAAGAGAAGCGTGCTCGCGAGCGTCCCGCAGACTTGCAATCAGCACACTCTTAATAGTCATAGTTCGCCTAAAATGAGTGAAGTGGGCAACTAGAGTGGTACTCTAGATCTCATTAATTCATAGCTACACGTTCTTGCCCCCAGTAGTTGTCAATCCTGATCATCAACCAAGATCGAAATCACACTGCCTTTTTCCCATCACTTTCCCAATTCATCCAAGTCAGCACACTCGAGGGAGCGATGGCCACAATGCCGAGCCAATTTCAAGGACCCTTTCAAGCAATTGCCAACGACGTGATTGAATTCAGCAGTAGTCTCGACCCTCCACAAGATATGAGTGATCTTCAGCTCAGCAGTTTAGCTTTGCTCAACCGGATACTCATTTGCCGAAGCGAAGATTCATCCACATCACCGATATTCTCGATAAGCAGGACAGCGGCCAAACCTTGCAACACCACCCTGGTGCCGAGAGAATCCCTAGGTCTCTCGAATCATCGACCCATCCCAATTACTTCAGTCAAACCTTATCAGCTCAATCGTATGATGCTACTCGGGTGGCTGGCAAGGCAGAAGTTCATGCCTCACGAATCAAGGTCCATTTGGATTCTACAACAGGTCAAGGTGGGAGTGAGAAGGAGAAGGAGACATATCGGGCCGCATGCATCGCTGCACAGCTCTGCTTCGCCTACATGGTCCATATGACATCGTGAGGCGGACTAGAGCTGCTTTCGGACCTAGATAGGTTGATGATGGCATTTCAGTCATCTAGGTGAAAATCTTGATATTCCAACTGGGACCTGCATTCGGCCACTGTTTGGAAATAGGGCTGCATATGCACTTGCTGCGATCGTCGTTTTTGGGACAACGCTTATCCGGAGCCTCGGGGGCCGATTTCAGCACTAAGCAACCAAGCCGAGTTACAGCACCAGTTACAGATGTGCTTCCCAGAGTACATTTATTCGAATTGTCGTCATGGTCTCTCAACATTGTAACCCCCGAAAATCCTTCAAACATTCTTACCAGTCGCGAAAATTAATGGAAAATCGATTCCTTTAGCTATCGAACGACTCGAAAGTCGATCCTGTGGGAGGGTTGTTTCGAAGTTAGGTTTCAGTCAGCCACTAAAGCGTCTCGCTGCGCCGGGTGGTGGACTCCCACCCTCCCACAGCAACGGAAAGATGTCTCTTGCTTCGTCTCTCCCCTCTGTCAACATCACATCTGATGAAGCAAGTTAGAAACTGTAAATGACGGGCTATAATAGTCGGTTTACCATCTCAACCTGTAGGTTGCTCATCAATTGTAAGGGGTGGCAAAAGGGGCGACGTGGCGTGTCCAGCGCTGAACCAAGAAACGTTTGAACCTCTTCCAACTGGTGACTTTCTTCACCAAGAATCATACTGGACATGATTTGTAGACCACAAGATCGCTAATTCTCTTGTTGCTCTTGCGACTTTGCACTGCCTATCAGAAATCACTCAAGGGGCTTTGTTTCGGGAAGCCCGACATTCCTTCGCCGTAATTCAAACGAGCACAGCCACGCCGCTTGACAAGCGTGTTCTGAAGTTTCTGTGATCAAAAAGTCTCCCCATCTTGATATGCAGTAACTTTTATCTTGGTCAGGATTACTGGAGACTACTACTCCTCACATTGCAGTGAGTCCGATTAAATAGCGCCATCGAATTCTACTGCTGGCAAAGCAGAGTACACGTTTCATGTCTGAACAAACCGAATGTCCAGTGTGCGATAAGTTATTGCCTTCGAATGACAAGCATAGGGAGGAAAACGAAGCTCATATCGCTGCATGCATTGAAAACCGTCTCTCACACCAACTCAGGTTAGAGGAGTCGTCTTTGGCACAAGCACGTTGTCCCTTTTGCCACCTTCACTTCTCAGCCAAAAATGGCACGGGCACCGAGTGGGAACGTGAGGCTCACCTAACCGCATGTACGGGTGGTACAGGCTCAACCTCAGATTCTGCTTCGCTCTCCAGCGAGCCTCTCGGGTATGCCAACCGCAACCAGAAGGCGCACTCGAAGATCCCTGAGAAAGCCACCGACCACAAGATTACCACAAAGCAAGATGGTCTCTACGCTCCACCACCTGGCCCTCCACCATCACAGCTACACAGAGATGGAAGCTCATTAGCCCACTCAGCCACCAAGTCTACGATGTCTACGACCTCTACAGCACCAACAAATGATGGCCGGCGACCAAGTATGTTTCAGAGACTCACTTCGAAGCTCGGAGGTGATTCACGGACATCCGAAGAGAAAAAGGAATCAGCTATGGACAAAGCCGATGAGCTCATGCAGGAGAGATGGGGACCGCCAGGCTCTCAGGTGTACGAAATGGTTATGCGCTATTGGGTCGCCACGCGCATGCAGAGCCATTGGAGCTACTTGCGTACGGAACACCCACGACAATTCAAACGAAACCTCAGCAAGGGCTACATGGAGCCAATCCCTACAAATTGGGTCCGTGACCGGAGACTCGCATATCCGTACCCTGAATTCTCAACCTACGAAAATGCAGCCGAAGAGCGCCTTTACTACCTTCTGAATAACGGCGTCATGCCGGACGGGTCGCGCCATGCGCCTTTGCGGCCGTTGAATGTCAAGAGGGTAAGGCTACCATGATCGTCCGATTGTTAAAATCGTCGAACCTACCTCTCGTAGTCTAGACATTCTAACACGAAGTGCAGGACATGCACACAATTATCAGACGTGGCAACGAGCGCAACGCCCGTCAAGTCCTCATTGATAGCGACATCATCGCTCAATACAACAGCCCAGGAGACGTGTTCCGAAGTAAGTTGCACATCCACCCTACGCTCAAGGCCATGATTTCGGATTGCCCAGAGTTGACAAAACTTTTCCAACGATTATCGCTGACCACCTCTTGCACAAAGGTGACCGCCAAATCCAATCTTACGAATACTCCGCCCAAGTCCCTAACATAGTCTACGACGCACGCCGCGCGGCCCTCCACGAGCTCGCAGAAGGCATCATCCACGGCACCGACCACCTCGAAACCATGCTTCTTATCGATATCTCTGGCAGTATGACCTGGAACCCGCACGGCGGGATGATGGGTAAGCACCTTTGTCCCGTATTATTAGTGCCCTCCAATTGTAGTTTCACCGAGCTTTGTTCCTAGAGACAACTTCATTTTCTAATTCTGACCTACGGATTTGAGTCAATATCACTAATTGTACCGGATTGATTGAGCAGGTCCCGACGGAGTCGTCCGCTACCATGACCAACCGGCCAACATCCGCCTCGTTGAGCACCTTGTCCGCAGAGTCCTGCACCACATGATCCCTCGCGCGCAGCGAGAACATCCGGGACAGAAAGGCATTGATACGGTGACGTTCAGCACCTATGGCTCATATGTTGGGCAATTGTCGACGGGTACTTGGGAACAGGACTGGGGAATGAAGGTCGCCTCGAGGCTCGGTGGCGGGACACAGGTCATGCAGGGTTGGCAGGTTGTGAAGAATACGTATTTCAAGCACCAGAACGAGACCTACGGGCACGGGCGCTTCGACCCGGTTTTCGGCTGGCAGCCCACGCCCGGGATGCCGAAACTGTCCCTACTCGTCTTCTTGGACGGTGAGGCGACGGACATGGACGAGTTCGAGCTCGAGCTGCTGGGCGAGACCTGGGCGTATGTTACGATTGCACTCGTGGGGATGGAGAACTGCCCGCATCATCATTCGCATGCAGTTGAGCTGGAGCGTGTGGCGAAGTTTAATCCGCATGTGGGATTTTATGATGTGCATGGAAGAGTCTTGGAGAGGTTGGTCGTGCAGGACTTGCTCAGCAGTGTGTACCCGGTGGATCCGCCGGTGTATGAGGAGATTCTGAAGCCGGAGTACGATCTCAAACCTGACGAGCTGCCAGGGTATTCTGCATGAGTTGGGGGAATCTCTGCTTGACGTCATATGATAAGTGATTGGGAGTCTCTGGGTTCCGGTATTGGCTCTTGAGCCTCTGTACAGTACCTTAGTTGACGAGCGCAGCGGGGACTGCAGCTACAAATTGAATGTTACTGTGCCAAACGTTGTGATCGACCGAGGGCGTGATATTTTGGTCAAAAAGCGTAGTAAAGTGACTAAAATCTCCTTCCCGCAACTCAGGTTACGGTTCGTATTCTAGCGAATTCGTGTGAGAAATGATATGAAGTTCAAGGCCTACGCGTTTCATAGGCTCTCTCGCAAGCTGTGTTTCGCTTCGCTTTGGTTTTCTAAAGTTACTTCTCGCGAATTTCTCGTCTATGACGGCAAGGGGACGAAGCGCAACACAACGCTCGCGTAGAGGCATTAGATGGGACTTGTTGTGTATTTCTTACAGGTGCCACGCTGCCACCTGATCATCAATAACAAACCAGCTAGTGACAGCGGCTGTTCAGGGATGGTTGGTGGTCTAACAGGCATTGCCATAAGCGCACTCCCTGCCTTCGCCTCAAATGTTGCCTTCAGCTCAACAGATTCTCTGTAGATGATCGATCCTTTCAAAATCTGTACCTTCATACCTATATTGCTCACCGCGGCTCAGACTTGCCTTTGCACTTCATATTGGTCTGCAATCGAGACTTGGTCACAACCGGGTTTGGTGGCATGAAGCCATCCAGACACACGTGCCGATGCCAATGTCCCTCGAGAAACAGACGTATATTTCAGAGGTATTTGGAGACTCATCCTTTTGGAAGACGAGTCTCCATCATCACTGCCGCGGATCATTCAACAAAATCTGTGCCCTTCCTTCTGCCCTTCCCAATTTCCATCTTGGCTGTCCTGGCCCCGAACTGGATCGCTCGCTTCTTCTCCCTTGCAGCGCCTTGCAGTCCCAGTTCCAGCGCGAGCAGTCTCAAGAGCTTCTTTGCAGGCTCAACGTCATTCGCCGCCCCTTCCGGCGAACTTTGACGAAATCCACACTTCTGCCAAACCTTCAGGCCCAAGGTGTAACGTACAAAATCCTCGTCAAGATAGGGGTACCTCACCTCCTTGCCCCAATGGCTCGTCACTCGGTCGTCACGGCCTAGATTTCTCTTGCCAATTCTCTGAAAATCAAGTTCTAGTTCGTCGATGAGGCCACCGTAGCCATGACGCGCGAATGCGTTGCTGTGGCGAGTGTAACCAGCGAATAGCTCGTCAGCTCCGAGGCCGGAAAGGAGAACACGGGCAGTAGTCTGGTAGAGTTCCGTCTGCTTAGGTCCCGGTGATGATGTAGATGTAAATGATCTTTCAACTACACCTCGTCCTCTAGCAGCAAAGAACAGCGCCATGGCGATAGATAGATCCATCTCGGTGTTTTGTGGATACATCAATTGGACTATAAGAGGACGATACTCGACCGCTTCCGAGAAAGGGATATCAATTGCGATGAACCGCCAGTGACGTCCTGGACAAGTCCTTCGAAGCTCGGCGAAGCTTGATCGACCCGTGATCCGATCTGGACATGACTCGTACGGATTTTTCGCTTGAGATTGGTTGGCAGCAACAGTGCGAGGGTTATAGAAAGCGACATTCAGAAGATCAATAGATTCTTCTGCTGGAAGTAGATCATGAGTCAAGCGAGCCAAGAGGGTGCAGTCCAGGCCACCGGAAAAGAGAATTGCAAATCTGGCAACATTTTCATCCGTTTCACTTAGAGTGTAATTTGGAGTGTAAGTTGGAATATTGGCTACCCGCAGGTGCAAAGACGCTGACAACTCCTGCTTCATATCATTTACCGTGGAGACCGCAATCGGCAGAGGTTCTGCAGGATTAGATGGTAAGTCTCGATCTATGAGCGCGGCCACACCATCCCATGGCAGAAGCTCAGGCAGGAACGTAGTCGATTTCTGAAGGCTGACTTGGTAAATGCCGTCTGTCTCAACCTCGGACGTAGCCCCGTGTGTGCTAGTACTTACGCTTGACAGTACCAAGGTATGTTCAGCAAAAGGCGATCTCATCAGAGACCTTCTTCCGAGGGGATCTCTACTGTAGTATATACGACACGAGATTCCGTCATAAAAGACGAACGAGAATGGCCCTGAGATTCTTGTAAGCAGAGCTACTATTTCCTTGCATGAATCTGCTGTCGATGATTTTGCTGCGGCCAGCAATAATCGGAAGACGTGCTTTGTGTCATTGCCGGAGAGAATCTTCCCGTCAAATTTCCAGGCTTCGCCATTCCAACAAAAGGTCGATTGCGTTTGCTCGTCTATCATTGGCTGTCTCTGTACTTGAGACCCGCGTAATGCGAGGACCGTAGCGACGAAAGTTAGGAAACATGGCTGATAATTTGGCTTGTTTGGAGTTGGGGTAGAGGGTTGTGAATGAACGGTGATTTGGTGCGTTTGACAGCTGTCAGGTCCTCTGGCCTGCAGCTTCTCAAGGGTCTCATGGTCGGGTGCGACAAATCCCAGAGTACTGATAGAGAGGAAGATACCACACATCCGGCGAGTCCTCTTTGAGAATCTTGACCATTGGCTGCGTGATTTGAGGCGCTCGGATTTGTGGGTGTCAAATCATGTCCTGATAATAGAGTAAGAGGGTTGAAACATATACTTTTTTTCTCTTTGGTCCCCACTTTGCAAAGGTCTTGTCATACTAACAGCGCTACATATGCGGATTTTGCGACCATAGTTTCTAAGCTTAGGCTTGCATGGTACGTGCGCCGTGCGTCAGACAGCTCCTCTAAGAAGTCCCTCCTACCACTCTTTGCCCCGGTATGATGGCATTCATAGATCTGTTTCGTACTTGTTGTGCTGGAATATACCTTCACTGACCTATCATGGCGTTTGTGGTTCTGCTATAAACTCCTTAAAGCCTGAAGAAACGGCGAGTCGTATGTCGCAGCCAATTCAAGATGCTTCCATCACAACGAAAGATGAAACCATTCCGCCGGAAAGCAATGAAAAGCATTTAGAGCCCACGTCCAAAGCAGACCCAGGACCTAATGCTTCAATCGAAATGTCAGAAAAGCAAACTCTGGAAGAGGTCATACCAGGTGAAGCCTCCGACCGACAATCAGTCAAGTCGGTGCCCACCATAGCCTTACCCCAGAGCAATGCTTCAGACACTCTACCTCCGCGGCCTGAGGCACCGCTACAACAGCAACAGCATTTGAACCTTTCATCAGCATCTTCTGCACCCTCATCCCCTACGAAAAACCTACCAGTTACACCTCCCCTCCCACCTCCTGCTGAGAAAGAGCCTTTCTACCTCGATCCAACACCGAAGACGCCGCAAATTTCACGAGCACCGTCTCAACGGGTAGTGCCACCCGAAGAGTACAGCGAGAAGGATGCAGACCATGGTTTTGAAACTGAAAATAACGAGAAGCGAACGATGGACCCTGTCGAGTTGCAAGATCAAGAGCCTCAGTCAGAGATCCAAGATATCATGGACCAATTCACAGATGAGACAGGTGCACCGAGACAAGAGGAGATCATGTCACCACGGCTGGAACTGGCCGGGCCCATGCTTGGAGTTGCTACCCAGTTTCCTCCGAGGAAGTCAAGTCTCGAGCCCCTTCGACCTACAGAAAGTGCTGCGGTAGCGCCCTCATCAGCAGAGGCAGACCGAGATCCGTCGTCACCACCCCCTGTACCTCCAAAACCAAGCCTGGCCTTTGCGAAGAGCCCTCCATCGCAGCCTTTAACACCTGCGTCACCGTCCTCATTCTCGGGACAGCCACCGCCTCCTGAACCCGAACCAGATCAGCCATTTGACTTCCACCGCTTCTTGGAACAGCTGCGACATAAATCGGCCGATCCCGTCGCAAAGTTTCTACGGTCCTTTTTAACTGAGTTTGGCAAGAAACAGTGGATGGTGCACGAGCAGGTCAAAATTATAGGTGACTTCCTCACCTTCATTGCAAACAAAATGGCGCTTTGCGATGTCTGGCGAGAAGTCTCGGATACCGAGTTTGACAATGCTAAAGAAGGTATGGAGAAGCTGGTTATGAACCGACTATATGCGCAAACATTCTCGCCGGCTATTCCACCTCCACCGCAGCCACCACGCGCAAAAGGACGGCGGAGGGATCCGGAAAAGCTTCTTGGTCCTGGACGGCGAGGCCAGCACCAAGAAGATGTTGAGCGTGATGATATTCTCACTCAGAAAATCCGCATTTATGGCTGGGTCAGAGAAGAGCACCTCGATATCGCACCAGTTGGGCCAAGTGGAGAAAAGTTTCTGAAGCTAGCTCAACAGGAGCTGCTCAAGATGAAAGGCTATCGCGCTCCGCGCGACAAAGTAATTTGCATTCTCAACTGCTGCAAGGTCATCTTTGGACTCCTGAAGAACGCCAAGTTCGCAGACACATCGGCAGATTCATTCGTCCCTCTTCTCATATACGTTGTGCTCCAGGCAAATCCTGAACACCTCGTCTCCAACATTCAGTATATCCTTCGATTTCGAAACCAAGACAAACTTGGAGGTGAAGCAGGCTATTATCTATCGTCCTTGTCTGGGGCCATTCAATTTGTTGAAAACTTGGATCGAACGTCATTGACAATTAGCGATGAGGAGTTCGAACGTAATGTTGAGCTTGCAGTCTCCGAGATTGCCGAAAAGAATCGCGAAGCGGAAATGTCTAGCTCGCCAGGACAGCATATCGCGGAGAAGTCGCGATTGTCAGAACCGGAAATAACTCCCAGAAATTCGATGGACGTCACATACTCCACCCCAAGCAGAATCTCAAGGAATGAGGCCTCTTTAGCAGACGGTGAGGAGAACGCTGCTGTGGCTGGCTTGCTGAGGACCATACAGCGACCCCTATCAACCATCGGACGAATCTTCTCAGAAGAGGGCAGCTCAGAAGCCAGTAGGAGTGGCCCAGCACTAACACCGCAGCCAGGATCAACTCCAAGACTTAGCCCGTCTGTCTTCCAAGTGCCGCGAGAAAGTGGTTTACAAGATGGCTCAGAGCAGGGATCAAACCAGCAGAAAGTAGGCAACAAGGCCCCTAGGTCAGTACAGAACTACGATGCCCAGGAAGCTGCTGCAAGACAAGCTAGTGCAGAAGCTGCCGAAGCTCGGAGAATACAGCGAGCGGAGCATAAAAACGTGGTCGAGTATGAAACAACTACAAGTCTTTCGGAACTGCCATCTGTGCTAACACATTTGCAGAACGCTGTATGGAATGTTTCCGAACCTCGACAAGGACGTGATTGACGACGTCGTCAGGCTAAAAGAAGGACGGTGGGTCATCGGCACTAAAACATGAATAGGCTCTAAACTGACGTGTTGTTGAATCAGCGTCGGCCTAGCTGTTGATGCTTGCTTGGCACTCACAGCAGGCGGATAGCGCGAACGCTGGGCCCACAGCATTGCCCCAGAGCGCCTGGTCATCTCATCCCACGCTGTACGGAACTGCTGCGAACCAATCAGTAGCAAGACATACATACAGACTCGTTCTGCAATCTCGTACTGCCCACCGGATAGCCCCTATATACAGGCATCAATAAGATTCATGATAATTTGGGCTCAGCCAAATCGTGCAGAGTCTCTTGCTTTGAAGCCCGTCCTTTGCTGCGTGCAGGGATGATAAAGAGCCTGGCCTACTACTGTGCGTGTCCCGGCAATCACACGCAGATTAATCACCCATTCTATTCAAAGTCCTCTAACGCTCTTGCATGTGGACAAGTCAGCTGGGCCTTACTTCCGGATAAATGCTGACTATGTCGCTTCCGTCCTTTTTTCCCTCAAACACTTGTTTGAACTAAGGTGGATGATCAGGTGCTACTTTAGAAAATGCGCCACACGTTTCAACCACGCCCCTCTGCTGTTCACTTCGCATCTCAAATTCCAGCCAATGGGCGGTGGAATCTACCTATGCAACCAGTATTCTTGGCGCGCGTTGAAACAACCCAAGGCTGAAGGCCCAGAGTTACGCAAACCATCGTTGACGAGTCGGATGGTCGAGAAAATTTTGATCTGGCCTGCTTAATTTGCGCAGACAAGTCTGAGTGCAGTTTTTGTGAGGCTGATAATGTGAGACAACCATTTTACGCCCCGGAAGCAGCATCTCCTGCATTGCTTGGCGAAATTGGAAGTCAGAGCGTCGAGATCTACCTGCGTCTTTCGGATTTATGTGGCGCACGGTGATGTACGGTGAAAGTGGACTTGCCTCACACCCTCAGGAGGATCTTGCAGTTGTGTGGAGCACCAGTCGATCGTTGCATGATGCCTTGCACAAGTGCCAATTTCAACGTGACGTCTACAGAACGGAAATCTACCGAGTCCTTCGTCGCCGCTATCAGGCAGTGATTGAGGTTGAAGACAGCACAACAAAGGTCCAAACTCAAAGCTTACACACCTCGAGTCCGGACTGAAACAAGACGTCTGGTGACTTTCTGCTCACTGTTGACTCTACGGCCGGTTGTCGAAAATCCAAGGGCAACCCTTGCTTTGAGCTGCAGGGTTTTGGGTGGTGGCTTTTGATTGGACTTTTGCACATTAGTGGATGGGACGGGCGAGGTGCCCAGTGCAGGAATGACACCGGCGGGCGAGGCGGGAAAGGGCCGAGATGCAAGTGGAGTGTGGAGTGGCACGGTCGATCTCGCATCCACGCCAACTCTATCTATCTTCTGGCTGTTTTGAGTTTCGCAATTTTTACCGCGAGAAAGATGTCTTGTGAGGAGCTGTGGCTTTGGCCTAGATCTGGAAATCGCAAAGTCAGAGCTGACAACGCGAAGGCTAGATGCGCCACCAAACGCCCGCTTCGGATGTGGAGGAGGCACGAGAAGGCACGGACACTTTCTGGGGGACTCGACGGCTCTGATATCCCACAAACTGCGGAAGTCCGAGGGGGGGAAACGTATAAATGCGACGAACTGTTACATTCTGCTCCAAGTCTACCCAAATATTGTCTGACGTCCACACCAAGTTCCCACCTCAATTGAAAAGTTTGTTAGAAAGTCCGCCTCCACTAGAAGGATCACATGCCTGAAAGTCTTCCGTTGGCGTCAACTCCCTGGATTTGACAGCCTCAAATCAATCAGGAATCAAGATCAAGTTTAGGTTCATCATTACAGGTGCTGACCCTGACAGTAGCTATGATTGATACCGGATTGAGCTTGCCACTTCGATTAACTGGCATTTTGAGATGATTCATCTACTCCCCCTGTCACTCGGTCCTCCATTCCTCTAACTTACTTATTCGCCCGACGGAGAGGGGGCCCCTCCTCCGCATCTGGTTAGGCTAGCGTTCAGCGAGGCGACTTGTTGTTTTCCAAGCCACGATTGCTGCCGATGTCCAGATGCGTACGCACTCTGCTCCTGCTAGAAGCAACTATTGGAGCCTGGCCCTGTTCGACTCGTAGTCATCGCCTTTCCGACTGCCCCTCAGGACTTGCTCGGAGGCATGTCGGAAGTGGCCGACTCTGCTCGTGATTGGGCCGACAAAGAGTTCGCTCCACGCGAACCAGGCCTGTCACCCACCCGCGTGCAGTCAGACCCATGAGTCCTTGTACATCATGACGGACAGTAGTCGCTTCCCTGTGGACCCGTAAGAAGGGCCGGAGGGGCCCTTGACGGCTCCATTCCTTGTGCAAAGGCCGCTCGGCCAATGCTAGAGGCAGCTGACCTGTTCAGGCTTTAGGCAGAATGTTGAACCCCACTCATACCACTTTTGAAGCCTACTCACTTCCATCTGCCGCGTCCTTGCCTGCATGTGCTTCCATCACGTACACTCGATGTCTCCTCGTTTATTTGCATCCTGCATTACACTACGAATGCAGTCCTGCGCGATCTGACCGCATCGAATTTCTCAAAATCCTGATTCCCGGTCCATCGTACATTGCAGCTCTTGTCTTGGGCCCCTTCCCGCACCCTTGACACCCAATCGCTGCCATTCCGTGTGCTGCACGACAACAGCTAAGATCGCTGTGGCCTCGAATGCAACCGCGAACCGAACCGTAGACTGCCTAGAAGTGCGTCCAGCGCTGTCTTTGTCGTATCCTGTGCGAGGCTTTTGGGGTCCCACCTGAACCATCTACAGTAGCTTCGAATAGCTCCCGCCCGCGCCTGTGGCCTAAGCCTAAACCCCCCCGTATCTACATCCCGTCAATCATTCTTGTGCCCGCACCAGCCCGGTTGGTCCAAAGTATCCTCGTCGCAGCTTGCATGCACAACATCTCATCCACTCTCGCCTCGTCACGTACTCCTCGAAGCAGCCATCCATAGGAGACTTCGTTCTCAGGTTGCGCTGCGACACACAAATCGCCGTTGGGCTGACGCGACGGGCCTCTAGGGTGTGCACGCCGCTGCACTGGGATGGTCGGTCGCCATGTCCATTTACTCGACGACTCACCAAGTCGCGACTCCAGTCAATGGCATTGGCGGCATGAATGATGGCTCTGGGACGATTAATCCTGCGGCGTTGAACTCTTCTGGTGCGCTTTTGTCATTCAATCAGTTCCCTGTTCCCTAGAATCAGCCTGGCTACTCATGCTTGAATGCCTATTCCTTGTGACAAATTTTTCATCATCGCCACCATCTTTCCACTCGTGAAGCTGACCACATATATGTCGCAGCTGTGCTCGCCCAGGCCTCGACCGCAGCCAGTCCTCGAGGCGTCAAGCGGAGTCGCTCTCCCGACCAGCTAGAGGAATCATGGGTTGGTGCTGATGACGACGGTACGTATGACTTTCTGCGAAACGGTTTCACGATTTCTACGACGACAGCGTCCATCCACCACTGGGAAAATATCATTTCCCTTGTCGCATGAAGTGGGCGCCTACAGTGCTGACTTGATTGCCCCGTGTAGAAGAACAAAGACGTCGAAAACGAGGCAGACCTCCTAAGACTCCTCGAACGTCTGGCGAATTCCCACAAGGTTCCGAGTCTCTACCAACGCCATCGAGCCAAAAGTCACCAGTGCAGACGCAAACGCCTCAGCTGAAACCACAATCACTCCCAACACAAGTTCCTACAACCCCAACGCAAGCATCTCCGCCGCCAAAGCAAACACCCAAGTCTGGCTTAAAAGCTCTGCCGACTGTAAGAGACCACACGAGCGATCAGTTGGGGCCGGAAGGCGATGAATACATCCCTCGAGAATTCGACGAGGCCGGTGAGAAGAAGGTGGATGCTCTGGGATACCCACAAGGTGGCAGACAGTACCGGTGTCGCACATTTACAGTGCCTGGCAGAGGCGACAAATTGTTTATGCTTGCGACAGAATGTGCACGGGTTCTCACCTATCGTGACTCGTATTTGCTGTTCAATAAAAACAGATCTCTATACAAGATCATTGCGACGCAGAAAGAGAAGGAAGATCTGATTGAACAGGAAATCCTGCCATTCTCATATCGGTCGAGACAGATTGCAATAGTGACTGCGCGCTCAATGTTTCGACAGTTTGGCAGTAGAGTTATTGTCGGTGGCAGGCGTGTTCGCGATGACTACTGGGAGAGCAAGGCCCGAAAGCAGGGTTTCACCGAGGAAGATCCTGCGGGCGAGAAACGACCTGGGGCAACCAGAGCCAGAGAGGCAGCTGTCGCCGAGACACAGGTTGGCACACGCCACACATTCTCACAAGGAGACGTGGTGTACAGCAGTGGACCGGGATTCGAAGGAATGCAACCGCCAGACTTACACCTTGGCCTTGCCGCCTCCATGGCACCGCTTCCGATGATCAACATTGCCGATGATCATCGCTTCAGAGATATTGCTCGACCGCGTCAAGACATCACCGGTCCGCCGTATCAGGACAGAACCCAGTCCAGCACCGAGTCCGAGATTATGAATCAAGCCGCCCACACAGCCGATTTCAGTAAGGTGATCAATCAGCAGAGACAGTTCCGCAGCTCAATGATCGAAGAGTATTGGAACAGGCCCCACGAGCCGCCGGTATCCTCACCTCAGTCACAAGCTGTTGACGCTACGGCCGCAAACGTCAAGCAGTCTTCTTCACCAAGGTTTGGGCCCGCCGACGTCACATCTCAGCCAGGTCTTGTGCCTCAGCAGAATCATCCGCTCCACCAACAGATGAATCCTCCTCCTTATCCGCCGCACCAGCAAAATCCAATGCAATCTCCGCTTCGACAAACCAGCATGCAGTCGAACCCATTGCGTGATCCTTCTCCTTATCACCAGCAACAGCCGCATCTGGGAAGATCGTCATCCACTCATTCCATGTCTCAACCACAACCTCAATCCGGCCCATATGGTGCCTATCAGCAACACAACCCAATGCATCCTTCGCAACAACTATGGGGAGGCCCACCACAACCTCAGCAAAGTCCAGTGCTCAACCGAATGCACACACCACACTATTCACCTTCCATGGGACAGCCGCAAATTGGACAAGTCCCTTCACCAGTGCCTGGTCAGCATCAGCCCTCGCCATCTCCGCATCCACCACAACAAATGCAGCCGCCTCAGATGCTCCAACACCAGTCTAGCACAGGCTCGTTATCGGGTCCACAGATGTACGGAGGTCCCCAAGGCATGGGTCAAGCCGGATTTCCGGGCATGGCTCAGCGACAGATGTACTCAATGGGCGGGCATAATCAGGCTGCTGGTCACTTTATGCCCCAAACTTCGCAGCCTGGCATGCCGGGCTGGCCATCAACCGGGCAACAACAACAACAGCAAGGAGGCTGGTCTGGCTACTAGCTTTCCAACCTGTAGAAGGCTGGGGAGCGATCGAAAGGTGGTCTATGGAGGAAAAAAAACTTTGCATATGAGAAGCGGGCTTCACCATATCTGTCTTTGATATCCTGCGGAAATTCTCAATACATTGCATTTGATCGTGAGGGTTAACGTTTCGGCCCCCCCCCTCATTGCTGGTCTTCGCACAAGAGTGGATCGATCACACCCGAACTTGGCGTTGGCGTTCCAGCAGGTCATTGTGGGCAATGGGCAACGCATGAATCAACGGCTCATTTCCTCTAAGCTGTGTCAGGAGACTCGAGGAAGCAACATCACTCCCCCTTTTCTAATTTCTTTTCGTTTCCTGTCTTATAATTTCCAATGGCCTCTGATGGTTTGTCGCTCATGTCTATCATTGCATATTATGGATATGTGTTGTTGCCACGATCCCATGCGCTTGCATATTGTTGGTTGTCGCATAGCTTTCAGGGTTCGGTTCGGAGGTTCCTGTACTATGTCCCTCCACTAGTTTTCGGTGATATCATAGCATACGCATCTGTGGTGGAGTGTTCTGAAAGTCGACGTCTGCATAATGAAACGCGCTATGGACGCAGGGCGGGGGCGGAGTGGAACGGAGCATTCAATCTACGATCTTACTTCTTTCCCGGCAAGCCATGCGAGCCATGACTTAAAAAATGGGTCTTCCAAATGGGCCGGCACTGGTATGATTGGGTGATTGAGAATTCCATTTACCGGAGATAGAGATATACGTGGACTGAAAGCGAAAAATGCGTCAAACCTTGCATGAAGTGTCTACGTGGCCGAGGCGTCGATCGGAATATAGACGACTCAAACCACGAATGTTGCGCAACCAGACTAGTTAGAGCAATTTCAAGGCTCTAGCCATTAAACATCAGCGATGCAACAGAAATTTTTCGGTCTGCCCGACAGAATCTATGGAAGAGGTGCAAGACAGTTGGACCTGACAATTAGTAACGTAGACCTGGGGAATTAATTTGCCATTTTGTCTATCTGCCTCCCATGCTCATCTCTAAACACTGCCCATGATGCGGCTCTGCCCATATATGCTGCGTCCGTCCAAGACCCAGAATGTGGAACCTTTGCCTTCACGTCCTAACCCGAGGTTTTCTTCTGGCAGCCCCTGTTCCAGGTGAGTCGTACAATTGCCATCGAAGCCGAGCCCTATCCTGTTCTGCGAGTCTAGTCCCAGCATTTCACACCACGTCCTTCCTTTTGTCTCTCATTGGCCCTTTGCTTTCTTCACTTCCGCCAGTCCATCCTTCAGCGCTTGAATCGCATGGTCGATTTCCCCTCTACCTTCATCCATCACGCTAATACCCATATGCCCAAATCTGATATACCTCGTCACAATCTCCTTGTGCAGCCCACCGGCAAATACAACGCCCCTCTTCATCAGGCTAGGCAGTATCTCTGGCGGCGTCATTCCATCTGGCAGGTAGATCGCCGTCATAGCATTCGCCTGATTCTCCGGTTTCTCCGCAAGTTGTTTGAGCCCCAGCTCGGCCACCACGGCTTTGACCTTTGCGCTGATGATTTTATGCTGTTCGAATGTCTCGCTCAGCGGCCGCGACAGCACTTGTGTCAGTGTCGTGTGCAGGGCGTGAATGAGCTGTGTCGGCGGCGTGGCGAAGTAGCTCGGCTTCTTCGCCTCGTAGTTCTGCATGATGGGCGTCCAGTTCTTGAAGTTGGCATAGTATGATCCAGGAGGGGTTTTCCTGCTCTTGAAGGTTTCCATGGCGCGGCCTGACACCATCGTAATGCTCAGGCCTGGCGGGCAGCCGATAGCTTTCTGAGAGGCGGTAAGCACGACGTCGATGCCCCAATCGTCGAAGCGAATTTCTTCGCAGCCGACGCTACAGACGCCGTCTACGATGAAGAGGGTGTCGGGGGAAACGCGCTTGAGGAGGTCGGAGAGGGGTTTCAACTCGGAGAGGACGCCGGTTGAGGTGTCGACGTGCGTTACCGTGAGGGCTTTGTATTTCTTCTCCTTCAGTGCCTTTTCGATATCGTCCAGCTGCGGCCTGTCGCCGATTGGGGCTTTCAGCTGCGTGGCTTTGGCGCCGTAGGTGTTGAAACAGTCGGCGAAGGAGTCTCCGAAGTATCCGGTGTGGAGGACGAGGACATCTTCGCCGGGCTCGACTAGGTTCGCGGCGACCAGGTCCCAGCCTAGTGTTCCGCTGCCGGCTAGGACGAAGGGTTGGGAGGCAGGGTCTGTAGTCTGGAAGAGCTTGCGGAGCATGGAGAGGGCTTCACCGAAGGTGGCGCAGAAGGCAAGGCCGACGTGAGATTCGGCGTAGTGGGACGCGGAGGTTGCCACCTCATCGGAGATCTCGATTGGACCTGGGATGAGGAGGGTGGGATGGGGCGCTTGCGGAGCAGAGGTTGGACTACTCATCTTCGCGGTAGAGAAGAACTGCTTGCGTCGGTGGTATAAACGGGCTGGCGACGGAGACGTACCGCAAGACGGGCTTTGCTCGAGTGAGATAAGACTCAGGCATGGCGCTGTTCGAGCGGGAGCCAGAGCTGCTACGCGAGTCGCGGGGTAGAAAGACGCACAAAAAGTTCGGAGTGCGGGGGCCGCCAGTTTGATAAGTTGAACAATGATGTGGCCAATTGAAGTGGCTATTGAAGTCAGATAGTGCTAAGTCTATAGTTGGGGGCAGTGAGAGTCAAATGGGCTCATTCAGTTAGGCAGGCAATCAAAACCTCTTTCAAAGAACTTCAGATGAGACTTTAAACTTCCAGGAGCAAAAAACAATGCCATCCATGTCAGTATCTACGGAAAAGGAAGCCGAAGCGGGGGTTGTTTTCGACTCTCGGGCCAAGCGCTAATAGTTAAAGCTGCCGTTCACAAGCTCGCGATGGTCAATGCGACAATTGTCGTGCGGTCATCCTAGCAATCCTTCGATGCACGACGCCGCACACTATGGAAGGATGAAGACCGCTTCATGTCTACCTTGCTGATCTGCACGAGAGACTGAAGAACACGCAGAGCTTCTACCATCTCCAATGGGAGCGAAGAAATGATGTGTATGACCTGGCACTGGGCACTCTCAGAAGAAACCCCCCAAAGCCCTGTCGCCAGACACTCAAGTGGTGGATCCTATGATAGCTCTGAACCTTGACGACATTAAAAGCCGAGAGAGGCGAAGTATCAACCTCACTTTTCTGGAACAAGCCGGAGGTGCGAACTTTGCGCGCCGATTTACCGTCATGCCCTGTCATTAGATGGAAACACTTGAAAGACAGGGATTAATGGGTTCCTGTACATATGAATTGACCAGCAAGACATAGTGAGGAAAGTTCACCGGCGCTGTAGTACGACAGACCCTCTCCAGTTCCTTTACTGAACTTCTTCCATCTACTCCTCAGACCGATTACATATCTCTCCATTGCTATGCCTTTTACGAAACCCTCGACGCAATACCAGATCAGGGAATATCTAATCTAGGCCTCATTGCACCGTTCCCTGGACACTACTAGGTGTCGCTGGAGATGCTGTTAGGGACGCCTTTTTAAATCCGGTGATACTTGGTGCTGCAACGCACAGAACCTGAAATTCATTTAGGCTGGCTCGTGCACCCAACTTATGGCACATTTGACGATATAAGAGGAAATAAGGAGAGTCTGAGCTTCTGATCAGAAACCGGTTGACGCACTTCCGCCTCATCAGAAGCAGTGATTCATTGAGATGAGACGGGCGATGGGTGTGAAATAATTGGTAGGATAGGGAGTGGGAATTAAGTGCGTTATCTTCGGCCCATTGGCTGGGGCAGGCTTGGGAGACGGCGACCCTGGAAAGCCTGTCTATTCTTCTCGGAAAATCAGGGGATATGGAGTGAGGGTTTGAGAATAATGTGTCAGGAGAAGCTGTCCAACAACAGATGTGGGAGTACTAAGTTCGAGTTGGAAGGTGTTCACTGTAAGGAGATCTCTGGTCTTTACTTACACTAACGTTCCCTACAGTCTGCGACTCCCATCACTAAAGTTTAGGCTTTCTGCTCCTAGCTCTCGTGCATGCGGGAAAGGCGGTATTGAATAAGCTGTGCACGTTGCAAAATTAGCTCACCTTCTATGAGAAATATTGGAATCGAATTCGGAGAGGTCGAACTTGATTTAGTGTGCAGTCGGATGGAGATACCCCACGCAATCATTTATTCAAGCTACGAAGTCATATACCAAGGACTAGAAGGAGAAGCATCACAAGCAGCAAAGAACGCACTTGATCTCTTGAAAGTGTTCTCTTTTTTCCACTCTGAAAACATCCAGGTCAATGTTCTCCAACAAGCAGCGATAAATCCGCGGCTAGAAAAAAGGGAGCAAGTCCGAAAAGCTGAGCAGGAAAAAGGTGATCGCCGCGGACCAATTTCCAAGTCGTGAGCTCAAAGTGTGAGGTGCATCGGATTGGGCATTTACTCACTCTTGATGAGGCTCGCCGCTTATCATACTCTGCCGAAGGTGCTCCGCGATGGGAGGAACTAGACCTCTTTGACGAGTTCCGTTTAAGAGACGCCCCTAAGAAGCTTCACCAAATGCCTTTGATCACTTGCAATGATAGAAATGATAGCTACTCTATGCATCCGCTGATCTGTACTTGGGTACGTGAGAGACCTGAGATGAGCACAGCAGAGCAGGCATTTTGGTGTATGTCGCAGCCACTACGTTGGCGCAGGCCATTTTGTTGCCTCCTTTGGGTACTGCAGAAGCAGATGAGGACTTACGAAGATGTCTACTTCCCCACATAGACCATGTCCAGAGGTGCCAGCAAGCTCTTCAGGAAAGGAACCAAGATAATCAGACCAGACGCAGAAGACCCTGGCCTCTTCTCCAGCCAAAACTTGATAGAGTACAAGCTCTACAGCTTGCCAATTTCAGCCTCGTGTACGCTCAATGCGGCCTGTGGAACGAAGCGGAGAAGCTCCAGTTGATGGCCTCAGAATTTGCCAGTAAGATGCTCGGAATGGAGCATCCCTGAATATCTAGGAGAAGGGCTTTGATAGCAGACTTTGCCGAACCTTATGCTGCTTCAAGCTTTGGCTGGAAGGCCTGGCGGCCTGGCGTTGGCACCCTCTCCCACGGCACCAGCCACACTTCTAAGATACTGTACGTCCCTTTGCAAGTTGTGGTGACATGGCTCCTGGTTCAAAAAGTCCTAAGTTGCGACAGTACTAGTTTGGGATAGGCCAGAACAAAAGTCCTATAAATTAGCCGTTGCTGCCATTGGGCAGGCCAAAAGTTCCGAGGCGGAGGCTTGGACTATCGTGGCTTGCAAAACTCTGTGACCCGTTAGTTGCCTTTAACTAACTAGACGAGGACTGGTGCAAAGCTCTGGGCGGCGTCACCCTACGACCGGCGCGGGGGGTTGAACTCGCCGTGGATTTTATTGACCTTGGCTGACTGTCTTCGGCGGATCGTGATTCGCTCACAGAGCTCCAGGTACGATTGTGCTTGACACGTATCTTCACTACCAAGATAAACAGTATTCCCGCATTCTTCATTGAAATGTATCAGGTAGACCTCTCCCGCCAAGATGGCCAACGCCGACATAGTGGCGTTCAACATCGCTGCTTTCATCACTACGCTCTTCCTGCTAGAATTCGGAGCTGACAAATTCATTGATCATACAGCGATCGTTGCACGTCGGATCAATGTGTCACAAGCTGTCGTTGGTCTGCTAACCGCCGGCGCTGAGTGGGAAGAGGTCGGTTGGCCTTCTCTTCCCTATTCCGCGCTCGTCTCTTAGATCTGAAGCTAACCTTTGCAGCTTGCAGTGGTGATAGCATCTCTCGCACGCGATCGCTCTTCTCTCGCCATAGGAAACGTAATTGGCTCAACCATTTCAAACATTCTTGGCGCATTTTCCCTCGGGCTCTTGACCCATAAACAGGGCATCAAGTTTGACCGGAGCTCGAGAATCTACTCGGCCTTGCTGCTCTTGGTGGCAACTTTCGTTACGCCGCTTATCTACTTTCCACGCAAGCATCTCTGGGTCGTATGCGGCAGCATTTTGTTGGCATTGTTTGTTCTGTATGTCGCGTCGGTGGCGTGGGCAATCGGTCGAGGGAAGGTTACTGCGCCGGAGGGATCAGACAGCGACAGTAGCGACGACGATTCCAGCGATGGCGACAGCGACGATAACCATAATGTCCCGTCCGAAACCATTGAGTGTTCAAATCTAGGTCAGAATGGCGTCCCACCTGGACCGCAAACACTGGTCCTAGTGGAACCGTCATTGCAGCGCCCAGTAGCAGCACCACCGGAACGGCGGCGCACGAGACACCGACTCCGATACCATGTCGGATTTCTGTTCCTCGGTTTTCTCTCGATATGTCTCGCCGGCTACGTACTATCGCATGCAGCGACTACAATCACGGATCAGTTTGGCATCTCTGACGTTCTCTTTGGCGTTATAGTCCTCGCTCTGGCAACGACTCTGCCTGAGAAATTCATCGCCGTTCTCAGTGGCTTTCGAGGGCACGCCGGGATCATGGTTGCTAACACCGCTGGCAGCAATATTTTCCTCTTGTTGCTCTGCATGGGCATTATAATGGTCCAGACCGAGGGGGACCTTGACGGTGGTTCAATCAAGATTGCGGAGTTGTGCGTTATGTGGGGTTCTACGCTGGCTTTCACTGTCACTATATGGTTTGGTGGGAGATGGAGTCGGTGGGTGGGAGGAGCGATGTTGGCATGTTATATCGCATTCATAATCCTGGAGTTTACGGTAATTCACAGGGTATGATTCAGCTGAATTCCACTTCGAGTGGTTGAACTCCGCATCTCCAAAATCCATTAAGAGTGATATGACAGTTTTGTTGCATCCTTAATTGGAATTGTCGCGTACCATCTCACGACGTCGAGAAAGATTGGAGTGCCATGTGTTGCGCGCAGCAAACAAGTGTACATAGAATGGATCATAGAATAGATAGAAGCAACTGTCTTACTCTCTATCTACCTAAGTAGCGAGCTGATACTTATAGGCACACATCCTATCGGCCAGGTGTCCTTAGCTGACGTATCTGGTTCTGCCTGCGAAGCGGCATCACCTCACCACCACGCCGCCTGGCTGGCGTGGATAGACTGCTGCCTACGTACAAATCCAAGGTCGCTACCAAATTGAAGCCTCGATCCTTCCTAAGCCTGTGTCAAAACTGACAGGTGTAGCATCGTCGTGACATGAGAATTGATGTTCTATAGTGCTGCGTGATTCATGAAGCTCCGGGACGCCACCAGACTGGTTTCGCAGTGAACAGTTCCAGAGCCGTCGATACAGCATTGAAAACTGCCATAATCGCGGCGCTCACCTCTACCCCGATCAACTTGGAGTGCCACGGTAGAAACGCGTATCGGCGACTTGGGTTTAGAAATCAGATCTATGTCTCAAGGGAGCATGCAGCTCGGGCTTTAGTTGGCGTCGCCAAAATTGGAACCTGCGTCTTTGTTCAGAGCTGGGTGAGCAGCTAGATCTTTAGTACCCCCAGCTATGCTCCATCACCAACATATTCCCTACCGCGGACAGCCTCTCTATCACTCCTAGATACCACCATTGCTATAGTTAACCCCTTCCACGAGATAAAGCTCTATTAGCTAGCTATGCCTGCAAACTCGTGAAGCCAGCAGATATATGGTCACCGCTGTTGGGGCTTTCGAGATTTTAGTCCAGCGTTGTTTTGTCATTCTCTTTCAATAGGGAATTGTGCTTCTCTAGTCGGCATGGTTGGTGTCCTTCTAGGTGAAAGGGATTTTGCGATCGGTTGATCCGCGAAGGTAAACAATACGCAGCAATGTGGACTCGGCCCTTTGTTGTGAGCCAGCATGAACCCAATTCCCCTCTGGAAGAGTTAGCGATCAAAGCCACATCGGATCATTATTCGTGCTTTCGAACAAAGGGCGTCCTCCCGAGCCATATACCGATGCGGAATTCGCTAGAGCTCCGAACACCCAGGAAGCAGCAATTGCGAGGACGGGAGCATCGGCGGTCATTCGTGCTATTGACAATGCCGAACTGACCAGCAAAGGCTCTGGCATAACTCCCGAGGCGTAGCTTCCTGCTCCAAGCCGCTTCTGATCTTTGATCTCGATCGTGATGCTCAACGAATATACCGTTCCTTCCAGTTCAAGCTGATTGCGGCATTCGCGGCACCTGCAATTTGCAACCTGGCCAACTTTTCTCGGATATCTCTCCTTCTCTGAACAATCTCAAGAACATAAATCCTCCTCGAGCATATATTGCCAACAACTCTACTTCACTATACAGCAGACATCAGCTTCGGCCATAAGTTATAGAGTTCTCTTGTACATGCAAGAGCCATCCCTCTCACACATACCACAAAGACCTTTCCAGAGCTTCCCAGCCTTCAGCTCGCATCAGACACCATGCGACAAAAGAATCCCAATGATATGGAGCTGGGAAGCATTCTCCCATGCTCTCTGGCTTACGGAGAACCGACTCTAGCTGCAGTATGTCGTTGGGCCAGCGGGGCTTCTCAGTAATGACGTGTTCGTATAGGTTCTACCAGTATCACCGTCCTGGACATCAAGAGTTGCTAAAACCCTTCTCCAAATGCTGCAACACATTGCCACTTTCCTATTAGGAGCAGCCATACTCTTCTCCATCACTTCTGCGGTCATTGCCATTGGCTGTGTAATCAGTATCCTTCTCGATTCTACTACGTCCGTACAATGTGGTACTCGAACAATTTTTGTCCATGGACGCGCCAATTCGATAATGATATTGCAACTGGGTCCTCTCAGACCCATTCCCTGCCGATTCCATAACTGGAGCGACCGCTGCAATCGGCCTGCGGCTCAGCAATGGGTTTACGGCACCTGTAAAATTGATTTCGAGGATGATTGCAATGGAAAAGGAGGAAACATACTCTGGGAGTGCATCTGCTTTTCGGGCTACCAACTGAGCCCCGATACAAAGCTCTTCACAAATACTATTACAAGCTCAAGGAGAGGGCAGAGATTGTGTTGACATCGCTGGGCTCGGCATTGGTCCTAATTGTACTCTTGGCTTCAGGGGGCTGTATATGGAGGCAGAAAAGGGATCAGCGCAGGATTCACGGGCGGGAGCGAGCGATCGAGCTCCAAAATAGGCTGCTACGTCATGATAGGCGTGTTAAAGGCGCAAATTCGACCAAATCAGCTCGCCGGGTGCCCGTCTTGCCTACCATTCGGTCGAGTCGAACCCCAGTCCTGGCAACGACGCAAATCCGACTACAGTTGGGCAAAGCAGGGGTCCGGGAAGTTGTCGGGCAGTCATGATGCCGAAGTAGGACCAGCCTCTATTCCAATGGCCTGCAGGATAGTCCAGGAGAGACTCCTTGCAATGATGGATTCGACAGACCGAGATTTCAGAAGCCTTTGAGCCTGAATTGTGGAAATGCCAGCGTCAGGCTTGTATATCTTGATCAAGTACTCGATGCCTTCAGCAGGCCGCCATAGCAACGAAAGCTTTGCCCGGCCCGTCTTACTGTATCTCGTAATTCAGTTTATGTTGTAGTGCTTCCTGGCCCCTGCAAAACTGGTCGGCGACTCGGTGGTCCTGATTCTGGGCTTGGCGTGCAGTCACGCTAGTGAGACTCTCGAGTTTTGTTCATAAGGCTGGAGCAAAAGTTGGACATTAATCCTCCGCTTTCACTAGAAATCACGCGTCCACCCAGCCGTCACTGAAAATTCCGGGCTGTCGTGTGGATATTGCGCCGTTGTGGCTAGCAATAAATAACCTCCATCTTCTTGTCCTGGACATCTCATCACCCATACCCGTCCAGAACGCTTCCCAGCTTCAGAATGGCGGACGATCTCGATGTCAAGGATGAACACCACGATGGCCACGAAGAAGGTGTGGACGACGAGGTATTTACTCCGTCCTCGTTAAGTTCTGCTCTGTCCAAACAGCTTTGCGCATAACCTCGCCGAGCAGTGGTTTACTCTTTGCTCAACGCTCAATGCCCCTTTGCTAACGTCTACACTACAGGAGGAAATCGCAGCCATGAAACGACGAGTTGCTGAAATGGAATCCGAGGCGGCCAAACTTCGCGAAATGCAGAGCCAGCTCGACCAGCAATCTGAAACGTTGCATCGTGAAGACAGAGAAGACGTCGACGCTCGGAGCATCTTCGTGGGCAACGTTGACTACGGCGCAACACCTGAAGAGATACAAGCACACTTCCAGACCGCTGGTTCTATCAACCGAGTAACCATCCTACTGGACAAGTTCACCGGTCATCCTAAGGGGTGCGTCTCAATATACTCTGGCTTGGTCGCGTGAGCGTCAGCAGATGCAATCTCCATTCAAGATCATTTCAAGACATCTATGCTACCTGGCAAGAGATGGACAGCTAATGGTTCCGCGCAGGTATGCGTATGTGGAGTTCACGGAGCCGACCTTGGTCAGTCAAGCACTCGCTCTCAACGAAAGCCTTTTTCGAGGCAGAAACCTGAAGGTCTGTTTACTTGCGATTTTTTTTCCTTCGTACAGGCTCTGACAGCCTTCGTTCTAGGTTGTACCCAAGCGAACAAATCTACCAGGCATGACCCGAGGACGTGGGCGCGGAGGAATGCGAGGCGGTGGTCGTGGTGGTTTCGGAGGCTATGGAAGAGGGGGTTATGGAGCACCACGAGGCGGCGGTTTCAGAGGTGGCTTTCGGGGTGGTCGTGGCGGCAGAGGCTATGCGCCCTACTGATGCATACGAACCACCAAGTAGGCCGCTGAATACCAGGGATGGGTGAAACTGTAATGGGATACAGCAGGAGATTGCTAGACTTCTGCGATGGCGTTTGGAGGGCTTGTACAACAATTAAAAGGCCGACCAACTGGATGTCCCGGGCAAAACGAAATTGGAAATGTGCTTGGGTTTCTAGATTTGGTCTTGGGGGGGGCCCTCCCACGGGATCGGCTTGGGCGAGATTGATGCCTTTATCACGGTCAAGGCTCTTGAGAGGTAGCATTCCAATTCCTGCTTGCTATTCTGCAATAGGTTCTACTATCTTGTATCTGTTTGAGATGAATGGTTTGCCGCTGGCATACGTGGAAAGTTTGGCGGCCATATTGAGCACATTTCAAGTGGGGCGTGGGTCGCCCCTCCACGAAGGTGGTGAGTGACCTTCTGCACATTGGGATGCCTTTCTATTCTGCAATCTGAAAGGCAAGCCTCATAAATTCATATTGATCTCCAACAAATTCATACGGGCTTGCAGTTTTCCCTGCTCAGAAAAGCAATGCGCCATTGCTGCGTATGCGCCTAATGTCCTAGTCTGTTAGCGCAGCGTCAACTCTCGGCTGCGCCTCTCCGAACCTCCTCCAACAGCGCTCTGGGACGGCGTGATACGATGGGCTGACTTAATCGACCACTAATTTTTCACAACTCCCACGAGCAAAAAAACATCCTTGCCACTACATTCATCCCTTTTACCTTAAGCTGTTGGCCTCCATGGTGCCAGCCGGTCGGAAGAGAATACCCAAGAAAAGCTGAGCCGTAGCCGTTTGCCAAACCATGACTTCAAGCGCTCCGCCGTAAGCTTCTTTGGAACGCATTCAGGCGAACAATACTAACATCAAAATAGAGAACCGAATCTAAGAGTGACGAGTATGCATTTAGAGCCCCCTTTGAGCGTCTGCGCGCACACTGACCATACTCTCAGTTATTGCAGCTGACGGGCTCTACAAGCGAGATGTGTTCAGTAAGCCCAAAGCCCCGCTCAAAGACAAAATAAAACGAATATCTGACCGAAGCTAGGATTTCCGGATCCCTTCGCAGTTGCGACCATCGACGGCGAACAGACACGAACGACCTCCGTCATCAAGAAGACACTGAATCCGTACTGGAACGAGGTCTTTGACATGTACGTTTCGTGGGTGGAGAAGCATGGCATGACAGCGTCTGACACAGTATCTAGGAGAGCAAGCGAGGATAGTATACTTGCCATACAGATTTTCGACCAGAAGAAGTTCAAGAAGAAGGACCAAGGATTTCTCGGAGTCATCAACGTCCGCGTCGGCGACGTGATTGATTTGGATATTGGTGGCGATGGTTGTTTCCCTTTACTGATCCATCGTGACACATATATACTGACTATACTCCGGCACAGAGATGCTGACGAGAGATTTGAAAAAGTCTACGGACAATCTCGTCGTCCACGGCAAACTTATCGTCAACCTCTCCACAAACCTCACCGCCCCACCTGCCAACCAAAATAATCGCCCTGTACCAAGTGCGTCAAATACTATGAACGGCAGCAGCAGCGCCTTTCCTGGAGTCACCGCTCAGTCGCAAGCGCCTCCGCGGGCAAGTCCGGTACCTTCTCGCACTACCACATCGAATAGCGCTGCACCGTCCTCGTCGAGTGCTGCCGTTAATGGCATCTCTCCCCCACAAGTGAATGGGGCGCCCAGGCCATCAGGCTTTAGTTCCTTCGAAGACAGCCAGGGTCGGCTACCGGCAGGCTGGGAAAGGCGGGAGGACAATCTGGGTCGGACATACTACGTTGATCACAATACGAGGTCAACCACCTGGCAGCGGCCTAATGCTCACTACAGTGAGCGTGAACAGAGGAGCCAAATGGAGGCAAATATGCAAATGGAGCGACGAGCTCATCAGAACCGTATGCTTCCAGAAGACCGCACAGGCGCCAGCTCTCCAGGTCTCCAGGAGCAGCAGCAGAGCTCCAGCCCAGCAAATTCGAACGCCGTCTCAATGATGGCGACTGGAGCAACGACTGCAGGTACCGGTGAGCTTCCAGCTGGGTGGGAACAGCGTCATACCCCCGAAGGACGAGCTTACTTCGTGGATCATAATACCCGCACCACGACGTGGGTTGACCCTCGACGACAACAGTACATCCGCATGTATGGGAACAATCCGACCGGCAACAATACTACAATCCAGCAACAGCCTGTCTCGCAACTTGGCCCACTACCCAGTGGATGGGAAATGCGACTTACCAATACCGCCCGGGTATACTTTGTCGACCACAATACAAAGACCACTACTTGGGATGATCCTCGCTTGCCTTCTTCGCTCGATCAAGGAGTGCCCCAGTACAAGCGAGACTTCCGCAGGAAGCTGATCTACTTTCGGTCGCAGCCTGCTCTCCGTATCCTGTCTGGTCAATGTCATGTCAAGGTACGAAGAGGTGCGATTTTCGAGGACTCGTACGCGGAGATCATGCGGCAAAGTGCCACAGATTTGAAGAAACGACTCATGATTAAGTTCGATGGCGAAGATGGTCTAGATTACGGCGGACTTTCCCGGTAAGTGTGTCAAGTTTTAATTTGGGGCACCGCTGACCATGATTTAGCGAATTCTTTTTCCTACTTTCCCATGAGATGTTCAATCCTTTCTACTGCCTCTTTGAATACTCCGCCCACGATAATTACACCCTTCAGATCAACCCACACTCCGGCATTAACCCCGAACATCTCAACTACTTCAAATTCATTGGTCGCGTCGTTGGTCTGGCCATCTTCCATCGCCGCTTCCTGGATTCCTTCTTCATTGGTGCATTCTACAAAATGATGCTGCGGAAGAAGGTTTCGATCCAAGACATGGAAGGAGTCGATGAAGAGTATCACAAAAATTTGACTTGGACCCTCGAGAATGACATCACAGATGTTCTAGACCAAACGTTCTCCGTCGATGATGAGCAATTTGGTGAGACAACGACAGTCGACCTGAAGCCTGGTGGTCGTGACATTCAAGTCACGAACGAGAACAAGAAAGAATATGTTGAGTGAGTATGAACAATCCTGTTGAGAATTATCTCACTAATGCGATGCTGCAGGCTTGTCACGGAGTGGAAGATTCAAAAACGTGTGGAGGAGCAGTTTAACGCGTTCATCACCGGTTTCAATGAGCTGATTCCAGCCGACCTTGTGGGTGTCTTCGACGAACGCGAACTTGAGCTTTTGATTGGTGGCATTGCCGATATTGATGTAGATGACTGGAAGAAGCATACCGACTACCGAGGATATCAGGAACAAGACCAAGTCATTCAAGATTTCTGGAAAGTCATCCGCACTTGGGATGCGGAGCAGAAGTCCAGACTCCTCCAATTCGCGACAGGCACTAGCCGAATCCCCGTCAATGGCTTCAAGGATCTTCAAGGAAGTGACGGTCCGAGAAGGTTTACGATCGAGAAGGCGGGCGAAGTTAACGCCCTTCCTAAGAGTCATACTTGGTACGTTCTTGTCCGTACCTACAACTCACAATGCTAATGCTATGTCGCAGTTTTAACCGCCTGGATCTTCCACCCTATAAATCCTACGAACTGCTGAATAGCAAACTCTCGACCGCTGTGGAGGAAACGTTAGGCTTCGGGCAGGAATAGGCGTGACAGTAGCACTTCACTTTGCCAGCGAGACCTGGCATGACTCTTCCAGGTGGGGCTCGAGAAAGCGGCAGATAGTGGATACGCATATGTACAAAGGTGGACATGTATCGGATCCGTGGGGTGGTGGCTGTGGTTGCTTGGTTCGCGGTAAGCTTTGGAAGTCGCTGACGGAGCCTGGCGTCATTGACTAGATTGAACCAATTACGCATTTTCAACAAAGAGCTCCTATGCTTCCAAGCTACTTCCCTCACACCTTCCCTACTTTCGTGGCTCTGTTTTCAAATACTCGTTCCAGTGGTTGTCGATCAAATTGGTGAGGAATGATAGATTGAAATGGTACCAGTCAGGCATAAACGGATGTCCCATGACTTGAGTTCCAGTTTTGGGAGAACCTTTGCCCTTTGCACCGTTTGAGTATCTTGCTCCAGAGTTCGTGCCCTATCATTGCTAGAATTTCTCATCTTTATCTCGCATTGCACTTACTCTTCAACAATCAAAACATTCTTCTAGTTTTCGTTTTCACCCTTGCATCTCTTACTCTTTGCCAGTCAACTCTGCCTTTCCGGCGAACACTTGAATTCGCCCGATCAGAATCATGCCACTCGACATATCAGCCTCCAAATCCCAAATGAGCCCAAGCACTTTGGCAGCAATGGGATACACCTCGCGCCTCATAAACCGCCTTTACCGCCAAACATGCTTCCTCGTTCATACATTCTTCTCCACATGCTGGTTATTCATTCTGCAGGAGGCCCCTCCGGGTTGTTAGTCTTGTGGTAGCCTTGGTTGGGTACTAGGAAGGCGCTGCGGGAAGTACGAAGCGGATGAGGACCCGGCAGAAAAGGAAGCGCAATTGCCAGCTTGAGGTAGCGAGGTTGTGGTACTGGGAAGGGCGGGATGGCTTTTTAGGACTGGAAAGCGCCTGCGGCACCAGGGGCTCTGGCTTGAGGACCGGAGGACTATCAATACGGATTTTGGGAGCTTCACAAGCTGGCCATTGTCTCTGGTCTTGAAACCGTTTTGGTCTTTTCTCGGGCGTTTTCAGGAATTGGTATACATAACAGAACGCGGATCATGACCTGAGAACATCAAAACATTTCGAATTATGATACACTTTGTTCATCAAGCATGACTGAGATGACATGATAGCCCAACACGAGCTCTTTCAGCAGCCCGAGAAACTCCTTCCGAGCAGTTTTGGGAACGTATTTGTTATTCCTAAGGCTTCTCGGACGGCCAAAGAGTAGTTTGGTTTGGGAAAGTGCGTCAAAACTCGTATTCGTGCTGTGAATATTGATCTTCCTGATAATACGGTTGGAATGTGTGGATCTCAGCATTGCATGTCCACGTGGCGAGTCTGAGTTTGGATTGTGATAAACATTGAGACCTACCATTCAGTTAAATGAGTGCATAGCATCAGACACACTCGCTATTCACTGCTTGAGGCTCAAGCCGCCGCCGCCACCGCAGCAGCAGCGGCGGCAGCCTTCCTCTCTATTCTTCTCTGGATCTTCGCTTCCCTCTTCTCCTGCGCCGCAAGTTCCCGCTCTTTGACAACAATCTCCCACATCTTGCGCCCCATCTCCGCATTTTTCCAATCGCTCTCTTTGATCTGCCGATACAGCTCCCCTTCTGCTACGACCATCTCGTGCTTCCAGCTCGCTTCGCGGTCATCTACTTTCTCCCTCCCACTTAAATCCCGCGGCGATCTAAGTTTGCCCTTTCCCCGACCATGCTCCTCCGCCATCTGCCCCGCCACAATCTCATCCCACTCATCTTCCCATTGTGCAATAACTATATCTCCCTTCAGACTTTCTTGCTGGCTCCACTTCTTCTGATTCCGGTCCTGCTTCTGCCTGATGACCCTACTCAGACTGATTGGCTGCGGCTTGCTGTATCGTAGAAAGGGTATCCCTTGTGCCGAAACCAGATTCGGAACGCGTCTCTTACCGCCTCTGATCTCATCCAGCGGTAGCGGCCGTTCCAGCACGGGCTTCGACCACGGATATCGCGTAGAATTGGCCTTGGTAGTAATCGCCCTCAGATGTGCGATCTTGGCGAGTTTTTGCGGCGAGGTCGGAGACCGCGCTGCGGCGAGTGCAGCTCGGTAGGCACTGGTGTATTCTGCTTGCGCTGCGGTCGACTCGAGCAGAGACTTCAGCCGTGCTAGCGCTGAGGGGGAATTTTTGTTGCAGGCATGGAGGAGGTCCAGGGCCTCATAGCCGGCTTTGAGGCCATTGGCGATTTGGGTTGGGGATTTTAGTTTGCGGTCTTGATGAAAGCGAAACTGGACTAGGCTTGAGAGAACGTCGGAAGATTTTGATGGAGAGTGCTCATTGGTGCCACCGACATGCAGGGCAGAGCTCTGCTTGAGAAGCGCGCGATACAGAGAAAGGCCTGAGCAGTCAGCTTGTGCGAGGGTGGCAGTTCGAGGGATAACTTCATACAAGCTATACGATGAGCACTCGAAGTGTGCACGTTGATACGATTGGGCATCCGATCGCGTCCATTAGGTTTCCACAAAACAACAGACAAACGTAGTGAGTCGCACTCTGCCAAAGATTGTGGGAAGGGAACTTTTTACTACTGATGCGCACTCCTGCGACAGGTTGTTGCTAAAAGCGGCATAGGCTACTCTCACATTGTAGGATCACGTGCTTGAAGGTGTCTTTGAGCGCATGGTGAATTTCGGATGCTAGAGGTCTTTGATGGTCTTACGGATGAAGTAGCTTATATGCTCGACTGGTCACCATCACTTGCAACTATAGAAACCATTTGCACATGTCAAGGAATGCTCAAGATGTCCCTACACCTTCAGTTTGCGAGAAGTCCACCGCAGCCTCTTTGTAAGTCCATCATCTCGAAAGGTGGTCGTTGACGCCTGTGCCCCTACTTAAATACTCCTGTCATCCAATCGTGATCATGAAAGCCCGCTTAATGAACTCCATGCATGCTGTAGTTGTTGGTCTCGCTTAGAATGTCGTTCCCTCCTGAGGCTGCGGAAGCTTTTTATGTTGTGGTAGAGCCATGTATCTGCGCTTGATCAGCTCATACACTCAAAAAGGTTCCAAGCGAGCGTACCTTCTGAGCTCAATGAGTATGGTCTCCATTGTGTATTCCCGTCTCCAGCCAACCAGGCACGGCAACTTTGATGGGTCCACCTTGCCCGTTCTTTGATCAACACACGGTAGATTGACTCTCGAGACGAATTGTATTGTTGGAGGGGAGTCGGGGTAGGTGTCTCCGCAGTGGATGTTCACGCTGTAGATGCGATTCTCGTGGACACTCTGTACAAGACAAATGTATCAGCTCGGGGCCTTCTCAACGCAAAACCCAACGCATGTCTAGGGCGTGGGGGCGAAGACACTGACATGAGGGGGACCAAGGATCGTCCCGTTCCAGTTCGTCATCATAAGGTCGTCACCGTCGGCTAAGCCATAGGAGCAAGCCTCTACAAGCGTGATTCATTTTTCAGTACAACTCAGTAGGCTCTCAGAGCGCGGACGAACCTGCGCCCAAGCCTTTCTCGCCTTTCTCAAGCTCTTCCAGCAGGCGAAAATTGCGAGGTACTTTTGCTGCCATGGTTTGAATTTCACGGATAATCGAAAGAAATATTGAAAGTCTTCTGTGGCAGGCACCTCGGGTTGGAATTAACTGAAGGAACAAGTCGAAGTAAATGTGAAGGCATGAGGGGCATTAGAAGCTCAGCCTTACGTATTGCTTGGCGAAAGTGGCACCCTCAATCCCAGAGTCTCAACCGACATCCCTTCCACACTCGGGACAACATTTGCATCTTCTCACCACTCAAGCATTTAACTATCGGTTTCAACTCTCTGTGACTTAGGCGCTCATCGTAGACATGCTTATTCTACGCTTTCGATGACATTTCAGACGGAGCAGCACAATGATTTCAGAAACTCGGGATGACAGCGACGATCCTTCAATCAGAGCTGTCCAGCCTGATTCAAGACTCCCGGAAGAAGAGTCCAGATGTCAGAAATGCCGCTGAAAAGTCCCTCGGTGACCTCAAGAGCATCTCGATAACCTCAGAGGCGCAGCTTGCAGGCGACCTCCTCCGCAAGCCACATTTCGTGGACCCGTTCATTTTAGCATGTCAGTCGCGAAACGCGAAGCTTGCCTCAAGCGCGGTAGTATGCCTACAAAGGCTTGCTGCTAGCCGAGCTCTTCCACGTGAACGCCTTCAAGATGTTGTGGACGCTTTTCAAGAAGTGACTTCTAATGGTCTTGATGTTCAGCTTAAGATTCTGCAGACACTTCCCTCTCTGCTGCAGATATATGCGCGTGATGTGGAAGGGAATCTGCTCGCCGCAATCCTCGGGGTCTGCGGTGACTTGCAGGATAATAAAGCCGGGGTTGTAAGCAGTACCGCCACCGCCACGTTCCAGCAGCTGATTACAACCGCCTACGAAAAGGTTACGCGGGAAGATGCTCTTCCTGAAATTGTGACGGTGGACAGCCTGAATGTTGGCAACACTACGATTGAAGTAGGGGCAGCAGGTTATGATGCATTCAGAATCTTCAATGATCTTTGCGCATTCGCCAACGGGGCCCAATTGGAGTTCTTACGTATCAAATCCGTGTCTCTCACCTTCGTCATGGAGCTCATCGATGGCATACTGCACAGTTCCGAAGAGGTCTTCCAGCGTCACCCTGAGCAGGTGGAGGCATGCAGAGTTTATCTCATGCCAGCGATCATGAAAATCCTGTCGGCCAAGCAAAACTTCGCATTAACAGTGCGTGCGTTGCGGATCCTGTCAATTTTGCTCACAAGGCACTTGAAGCAGATACTTGATGAGTCGGAGACAGCATTTTACTTGGTTATACGGGGACTTGACCCTAGCAGTGGGCCCTCATGGAAGCGTGTATTGTACCTCGAATTCTTGCAAAGAATTTGCTCGAATGCCGGCTTACTACGCCAAATGTTCTTTCTTTTCGATCAACAAGAAAGCAGAAACAACACCGTTGCCAACATGATAGCGGCATTTGTACGAATTGCTTCAGAGAGACCTACTCTGATCGGAATCGGGCACCAGTCCACTGTTCCTTTCCGGCGAGGTGGAAACGAGGACAACGGGGAAGGTGTAGCGTCTTTGGAAGCTGCCGGCGTTACAGGTGTAATCAGCGCGACGGCTTCTGCAGAATCAAACGTGACTGGTATTAGCACCGAATGGAGTACGGTGAAGACGCCATACTTGGATCAGCTCGACAAAAGCGACGTCTCAGAACCGCCTAGTACGTATGTGTATGCTCTTGTCCTCAACAGCGTCGCAGCCTTCTCAGAAGGCCTGGCGAAGTACGTCATGCCTCTGAGCGTGCAGTCTAAAAGCCAAATACAACGTCAGCAGCGAAATGATCAGAACAATGAAGATGAGGTGGGTGAGGGATTGGAAGGGGCTGAGCTTGCGAGGTCGGATTCGGTCGTCGCGACTAGATCAACATCTGGCAAATACAACATGCTGATCAACCCTCTGAAGCTGACCAAACATCCTCACTTTGAGGAAGTGAAGACCTGTGCCGCTATGATAGATGAATGTTGGCCTGCTTTCTTGGCCACCTGTTCCACATTCCTCAATGCCGCGCTTGATGCAGACTTCTATCACCTTATTGTCCGAGCTTTCCAGAAGCTAACACAGGTCGCTGGTGTTCTCGAACTCACTACGCCCCGTGATGCCATGCTCACTACGTTGGCAAAGGCTGCAGTTCCAGCTGGCAGTGTGGCTGCTTCTACTCCGAATATGTTCAGCAAGATGCAGTCGCGGTCTACTTCCATCGTGGAGGTTCCCTCGGATACGGCCCCAGAGCCATCGAGTGAAACAGACCAACGCCCCGGTTTTGGTACCCCTCGGCGGTCTATTGAGCAAGACAGACCATCTATAACCACACGCAACCTGTTGTGCTTACGAGCCTTGATCAACCTTGGCATTGCGCTGGGCGCAACGCTGAATCCAGACTCATGGTTCACCATTCTCGAGACCTTGCAACAGGCCGAACGTGTGATCGAAATCTCAAACAGAGTGCTTGCACAACAGAGCACTAAAGACACGAACGACGCCACGAACAGCCTTGTCTCAAGAACATCTCTTGGAGCAGAGATTTCGGCTGTCCAAACAGCATCCCGGCGCATGTTTGAGGGTACTGCAAACTATAGTGACACCTCTTTGGGCAACATTCTCCTGGCGCTCGTTAGGTTCTCTGGTACACCAATACCTGAGATAAATCAAGATTCGGTGGCATTGTCTCCAATTCCAAGCACCCCCACAACGCCACAGCGTAGGGGCCGTATGCATCAATACTCACGCAGCTTTTCTACCTCACACACCAAATCCGGGCCTGAGCAAGATGAATTGCAATTCTTCCTCTCGCACATGAGCGAAATTGCTAGGCTCAATCTCCTACGCCTCGTGTCGCAACCTCCAGTTAGAAGTGGTTGGGCACTCATTTTCCAAAGTCTCTTCCACGTTGTTGGCTTAACTGAACTACCAAACAGCCAGCGGCTTCAGTCCATCGCACTGATGAACCGGATAGTAGTCGAGAGCATGAAGATGTTGGGCGAGGATGACAATGCAGAGAACGCGGAAGTGCAGCTTCGGTGCTTACAGGTCTTCCACTCCCAATATGAGATGTTGTATGAAGACTCTTCCGCCAGGGCGGAAAACACTACGTTAGACTTTGAGATCCACGTCCGTCTCTTAGACGCACTGCATTCGGTGCTGGAATCATGCAACAACATCGATCAAAATGGCTGGAGGATTATCCTTCAGCTCATTTGCAGTCCTTATAGCCCTGGGTACCATGCTAAGGATGTTCATAGCGTGCCAAATGTCAGCCATGACATTGTGAAAGCTAGGTCTGCGAAGCTTGTACAGCCGTCTTTCGGTTGCCTGCAACTCGTTGGATCCGACTTCCTGGCGGTTCTATCGATCACAGACCTTACCAACTTCATTGATGGCCTCTGGCTTTTCGCAAGGCAGGATGACAATCTCAATATTGCACTCACGTCGACGAACTTTTTCTGGAATATCGCTCTATATCTACAGAGTTTGATCGGAGACAGAGAAATGCCATGGGAGGACGGTGAGGTAATCGGTGTGCCTCAATCCAATAATATCGAGGAGGCGAGTCGAGAGCACAGTCTTATAACAGTCTGGGTGTCCCTGGTGGTAAGATTGATACGAATGACAAGCGACAATCGAGAAGATGTTCGCGACAGCTCCATTCGCATTTTTACGCGAGTCCTTGATTTGTTCGGCCACAACATGTCGGCAGCTCTATGGATTACGTGTCTGGAACTGGCACTGCAGGCCATGTCCACTCATTTGCAGCAGGCGACCTTGAATGAGGAGTCCGGCTGGGAGAAGTCGCTGATAATGATGACGGAAGCGCTCATTGATCTCTCTACTCGTCACTCGGCGCTTATAACTGCAGGAGACAAATTTCCCAAGCTTTCGCAGCACATTTTCGAGGCATTCAACGCAATGCTTGCGCTTGGAAGCCTACCTGTCGCGTCTGTAGTCTACACGTCCGCTTCGAGCTTCTTAACAGTCCTCGACTCTTGCAACGCAATTCGTGATCATTCAGCGTTTGCAGGCCTTGAACTCTGGCAAGCTCGTCATCCAGCAGATGGCATGATCATGGCAAACTCGTCAAAATCCGGAGGTGCGAATGCAGACCGTACTCTAGAGATCTCCAATCAAGAATCCTTCACTCGACATGCTGAGTTCTTCTTGAAGCTTCATGAGCTGTTCCCTGAACAGACCATGCGTCAACTCGACACGAGCGCGACCTTGGAATCCATGCGCAAGACCATCTTCGCTTGCATTCATCCTCCGTATACTTCTGACATCAACAAGCTGGCTTCTGAACAAGAGAGGGTGCTTGCGATGCTTCCAATCCTGTATGAGAAAATGACCACAAACCAAGATGAATTCGTCCGCTTTCTCCTCGACTTTTCTCGCGCTGCGCTCTTGGATGTGAAAGGTGAAGCTGATGGTGAAGAAGCTCTTCTCACGAAACCCAAGGGACGTCAAAGGCCCACTTTTGTGGCCTTTTCCTGCAAGTGTATTGATATGCTCGAGTCCATACTCAAAAAATCAGCTACAACTAATGCCAGCGTCGTCGAGGTGCTCGACACCCTCTCAGAAGTCATCCAGTCGAAGTACACGTCCACTCCTCAAGGCACAGATCCCGTTCTCTGGCGTAATGCGACGAGGAAAGTTATAAGCGTGATTGAGGTCTTGATGCCAGATGCCCCAGCACGCAACACAGAGGAACATTCAAAAGACCCCCATCTTATTCTTACTGCAGTAGTAAATGCCGCCACATCCATTCTTGGTTCAGGCGGCCTAAAAGATCTCGCAGCGCTACCGGAAAATACGCAAATCCTTGCCGATGAAGCCTTCGACGTCGAGTCGTTTATGCGCCTTCAAAAGGCCATCAACCCGAAGCTAGCGCGCTGGGATAGCTCGTCGCCGAAAGCCAGAGAGATCTGCAGAAGCTACATGGTCCTCCTCCTACGAACGTCATTCATCTGCGCCCCCTTCTACGGCGACCTACCTCCAGACCTCGTCGAGTCCCCATTAAAGAGCTTCTCGCAAATCCGCCCAGGAACAGTCTGCCCGCCCGTCTTCCCTCCCCGCCTCAAGATCCCCTACATTGCCCTCGACACGCTCTTCAACCTCGCTTCCAACCTTTCACCCTCCCAACTTACCGGAACCCCCTCCCTCGCCGCCACCGCAGCGCCATACCTCATCCTGCGCTGCGCCTGGTCCCTTAAGACCTTCATCGCCGACCAGCCACTGCGCAGCCTTTCGCCTCTGCCCAAACCCCTCCGTCTCGACCTCTACACTGTCATTACCAAATGCCTACAGACCAAGACACTGGATAGCGCATTTACGAGATCAATTCTATTCGATGTCCCAAACAGACAGGAAGGGGCATCACTAGGCGAAGGGGGTGCAAGACATTTACGACTACTCTATCCACTTGTGTTGAAGTTTCTGGCGGTGTGGAGAAGGGTGCCGAAACTCCGGGGTGGTGGGGACTGGATGGAAGAAGAGGAAGCGAAGGGGATAGAGAGGGGCTTGGAGGAGTGGCTGGCTGTCATCGGGAAGGATTGGGAGCTGGATGATCACGAATATTTGACTCAATAGCAGTGAAAAACGTAGGAACTAGAAGTGGACAATGCTTGTGACCTATCTAGCTTATTCGCTTGCTAAGAATGATCTTGAGCACCAACTCGTCACAATCACAGCCGGGCCTTCCTCAAACTGACACGTCGTCTCCACAGATGCAGAATTTGCGTGCGATTCCGATTGGAATTGCAATTGCAGGCCAAGGTTCTCTGTCATTGGTGGTACCAGCGTTGTCTTCAGGTGACCTCAATTGTCAGCTCTTACATGTAGCTCTTAGGCTATTCTTTCATCGTCCGTTTTCTTTCACCCCTTCCTAGCTAGGCAGGTAACGGCGAAGGTTGCACCGGCGGCTTACCCCCTACCGAAGGCATATCTATGGCCAGATGTGGGTGTGATTCCGGAGCTTGCCTGTAGAGGACAATTTCTGATTGTTTGAAGTATCGACGCGCGTCTGTTGGTGACGGGTTGTGGTTAGCGTTTGCTTCTTTACGAGATGGATATTGCAGATGCCAGCAATTACTGTGGAACTCGGGGAAGCGGTGGGGGTGGGGGTGGGGTCGGGGTAGGGTGACTGTCGCCCTTAGTGCGAAAGTGGTCAATAGCCGACAGGCGGAGGTCAGGCGGGTCACATGGGTAAGACTTGAGCCGAGAGGTATAGACGAGGTTAGGGGTTTGACTGACCTTCATCAATCAGGACGAGACTGAGATAGTATCTTGTCGAGTACTTCTTATTAACTTCACGGAACGTAGGAGTCAGATCGAACCCGCCAAGGAAGAGCCGGATGGGTATGGTCTCGCCTGCAGATAGAGTCAGTACTTCGAAGCTCTGGAGGTGGAATATGCGCAAGCTAAAGCTCAGGTAGAGGCAGGATTGCTATATCCATGGAGCGTGCAAAAGGACTTCGGGGGATACTGGTAGAAATACCTCTTGATGGCGATCCGTCCATTATCTGTTGCCATGTCAGCATTTCTCTCTCTCCACCCCATATAACATCTCGGGACATAAATACCTCAAATCTCACAAGGGTCTCACTCTCGTTGTACTGATTGGGTGCCACACCAGTCGTCTCACGTCTTATGATTGACAGTTCCATATGCTTAATCTTGAGTCGCACCAGCAAGAAGTATATTCTTCCAACAATCACGTCCTTGAGGTGGTATTTGCTTTTCGAATACTCAAATTCAATGTGTAGGCAGTCCTCAATTCCAACATCCATCTTGATCGAGCTGTTCGTCTCTGGTGGTATCCGGTATGAGTACACCCAGATGTCTTTTTCTCTGATCACATCCGCCATCCTTCTGGATACGGTGACGCGGACGAAGTAGCGCAGTTTGACGTTGATGCCATTGTATGATTCGTATTGCTTCTCGACATTCTTGAAGTTGAACGGGAAGGTTTGAGGATGTTGAAGTTCGCCAGGTGCTGCTAGCTCTTGGCCTAGGGATAAGAATTCGTAGACATTGCCACGGTCGAAGAACATCTCTGCAGGACATTGTCAGTGTATGTAGTGTTGACTCAAGGGCGGTGGCTCGGCGATGGCGGAAGGTCTTTGTGCATATCGCTCGGGGCATACCTATGAGGCCAATGAACTGGACCTTGATTCCTGTATGTTCTAATCGACGGCCATCTTTGGGTCTGACTGTGACTGCGCCTTTCACTGACTCGCCGTCCATGTACAGCGGGGCTTTCTCGCGCCTGTTCTTGTCGAGCTTAACATCGACTGTTTGTCGGTCGTCTGCATCTTCGAGGACGATGTCGATATCGACGGGCGTTGAGAAGAAAAAGGAGGACATGGTCTTGACACCGTCAGATAGTGCGCTGCAGTAAGCCTTATCGATTCGATCTAGTGCTGTGGCATGCGTGCGTTTGGCTTGTACTCACTGTGCTGTTGGATCCGTCGCAAAGCGCTGGCTGATGGCTGCTAACGTTTCTAGGGGCTCTGGTGCCTCCGATTCGCCGCTTTGGCCTGCCAAGAACCATATCTTGAATATCGTGCCACCCCATGGATGCTGTTTGAAACATTTATAAGCGCATAATGCATTTTATTGTCTATCTCGTTCTCTCTTGTGTTGTCCTTTCTAGCTCCTTCTCGGCGTGCAGCGCCGTCTACCTGTCTCTAGAGTCGTCTCTTTCCAACGGCATCTCAACATGAAGTCAACGATATGACAATTTCACACCGCTCACTCCAATAACCCATCTCCAGGGTATCACTCGCCGTCCTGCCTCTTAGTTCGGGAGCATGTCGTTTTGCTCCTACCTACCGGAAAATAGGTCAGACACAATGTGGAATCCCGGTGGGCTCTGACCGTGATCGACAGTAAATTCGTCTCTGTCCACTGCCTTTTCGCATTACCCAGGTTTCCATCGAGCAATGAAAAGGTCCCTTGGATGACGTTAAGGCATGGCAGTAGTCTACACCGTCAAAAATCCTGTCTTCTTTGATGTTCCTTTGAAGCCTACCTACACCAAAACGAATTTCTAGCACACTACTCACAAACCGATTGCCACGCTGCCTTTGTTCGCCTCAACGGTCCAGTGATGTGATGCTCTATTTTGTACGTGCGGAAGCTTGCGGGAAAAATTCCCTAGCTATCCCATGGCACAATCGCATATGCAATGCGTCTTTAGGCGGTTCCAGTTAACTCGACAGCTCGAGCAAGCTTTTGGCGGCTGCATCGCTGTATTCAACTGCAAGTGCAAATGCTCAAGCCACCGATATGTCGTCTTCCATTGAAAGCCCATACTGGACCTGGACGTCCCTGAAAAGCTGCAATTGTCCCAACGAAACTTTTGCTCCTGGTCGGCAATTGAAACGGAGGAAAAAGACTCGTCGGAGATTCGGCTACAAACCCCGATCCCACGCGGGCAGACTTGCCCCGCATTATTGTCCTGAGGGATGTGGATACGCAAATCAGGGTATTTCAACAAGTACTGCTAGGTGTCTCGTGCAACATCACTGTCCAGTCCTTACCCTTCCCTTCTGCCCAAACAAACTTAGTTCTGTTGCACAGCTATTTCTGCTGCCACTCACGATTGCATACCCCTATCCCATATCCAGCCAACCCCCCGGCTTTCTTCGAATTTCGGCCTGTCCCGAAGGGGACCAACTTCGAAGCCTGCGGAAAGGAACTTGGAGAGTTTTGCGGGGATCGGACAATTTAGTGGCGCGGAAAAGCCGCCCCGGCCAAATCCACACAATTTTCGTTGCATCATCGGTTCAGCCCAACGATTGCACCGCCCGGGGCCCTGTTCCTGATCTGGGTCCTTGAACAGCTGCCTCCAATACAAAAAGCCTCAGCCCTCCCTCGTTTGTCACTCTGCATACATTTCCTCTGATTTTGATCCGTGCTCTGTACAAAACCTGGATAACGCTGCTTCGGCCTTCATTGTTTCCACATGACACCTAGAGTGCCTTCCCGACGCTCACACCTGATCTGAACATTTCAACTACGTCAATCTCAACTCGTCGAAACCAACAATCGACATGCTCTCGACCGATCGCTCAAGCCACCTTCTTGCGCACAGGCGCCCACTGTATCCAATCTCCGGCAACGCCGCCTACACCATGAATGGTGCCGTGAATGGTGCCATATCATACCCGCCACAAATCGAGCATATTTGGATCATCACCGGCCCAGCAGGATGCGGCAAGACAACCGTCGCGAAATATCTTGCAAAAGAACTCTCACTACCCTACGTCGAGGGAGACGACGTATGGAGCCCACTCACTCGTGTAGCAAGTAATGAGCTGACAACTCGCTAGTTCCACTCGGCTTCAAACAAAGAGAAGATGGGGAAGAACATACCCCTCACAGATGCAGACCGCTGGGACTGGCTCATAACACTGCGTGAAGAAGCCATCAAGCGCTTGCAATCTTCGAATTCCGTCATCGTCACTTGCTCGGCCCTGAAACACAAATACCGAGACGTGATCCGTGTTGCAAATTACGAACATCCGACCGTACAAATCCATTTCATTTACCTCCGAGTCGACGAACATACATTGCAGCAGCGAGTGGCGGCAAGAGTGGGCCACTATATGAAAGAGGGGATGGTGCATAGCCAGATGGCCGCGCTGGAGGAACCGGATGAGGAGTGGGATGTACTGGCGGTGGATGTCAGGAATGACAAAGAACAGGTCCAAAGGAATGCTCTGGAGGTGGTCAAGAGGAAACTTGCGGAATACCCAGAAGCTTGATCTATGATACTGCGGGAACCTACCAATCCGGAGTTGGTGCAGGGGGGGGGAGTTCAAAAGTTATGCTGTAGTGGGCCCCTGTGAGGGTGCGGGGTCTAGATGGAGTTGCTATGATATGGTGTCCGTAATAAAAGGGCGAAGGACTGGAGGTTCGGATAACCCTCGATCGATTTTGGGCGGCCAGGAAGTCTTTGGAAACGGATCAAAAAAATATGTATGTAAATATTCCTCAAGACAAGGATAATAATGACCAGGGGGACCTTAGCCTGAAAGGAACATAATTTCATTCCATTCACGACTCGAGCCTGATCTTTTCGCAACCCTGCGTACTCCCATCACGCCTCATGGCTAAGCCCCTTGAGACCTATTGCACCGGCCCCCGTGGTCTGCCAGCCAGCCAAATGGGCACATGTTTATTCGGCCCAGAGCCAGTGCCATTTCGTACCATCGCTTACTTCTATGGTCGTTGTAAGACGGCCGCACACTGTCCACAAACCCATCCAGAGGAAGTTCCAACGTCCATACATTCCTTTTAGAAGCGAAGGCAGTTACACACCGACAGGTATGAGATCTCAAAGGCTCGGGGCGATAGATACGAGTCACAGCACGGCAAAGAGCTATGCCAATTAGCGCCGACGAAGTCTATATACTACGTGAAGCCGTGTTAAACGATGCCCATAGTGATCGCAGCATAATCAAATAGCCCTCAGTCGGATAAGCTGTCGAATGGTCTGCGTGGAATCAGGACGTCGAGAATGATACAACACATGGTTGTTAAAACCCTTCGCTCACGAGCTGAATTCCTATCATGAACATAAGCTTCCCTATCCACATTTTGTTTCTTACCTACAGACTACCTAGAACAGCGGACCTGATGGGCGTGTACTTTATAGGCGTCATCTCATGGGCGCATATTTCATGGGCATGCATCTCATAGGCGTGCACCTCACAGGCGTGCACATTACAGGCGTGTAGCTCATGGATGTAAACCTCATAAACGTGCATCTCATGGGTATATACCTCAAACGTGCATGTCACAGGCGTGCACCTCATGGGCGTGTACCTCACGGGCGTACACCTCATGGGCGTGCACCTCATAGGCGTGTATCTCATGGGCGTGTATATTCCAGATCCCCCACCTTACAAACGGTGGTGCATGCGGTGGTTGATTTGTCGAGATCTGAGTTGCAAAATAGTGTTGGCGCAGCTGTCCGTCTGGCCCGCCGCACACATGCCTTTGCCATAGGAAAAAGGCAAGTGACTGCCAAGAATGACCCTCCGGAGTCGCCCCGGGGAGTTTTCTTTGCTCCCTTCTCGCCCACGCTAGACAGGGGTCTAATTAATGCTCACTACACCAAATTTGGCCAACGTGAACTTTGAACAGGGGGCTCGTTTTGGATCTCATACCCTCCCTCCCTCTCCCTCTCTCTTGGTTTCAGTATCAATCAACGACCTCATGGATCAGACTTACTTAACGTATGTGTGCTTTCTTTGTGACCACTCTGCCTAAAGTCTATTTGCAGGTCTTAATACTGCTTATTACTGCTTTATGTACGCGTACTTTGGAGGCGTACAACGCCTGTCTTATATCCAGCCTTTCTCGGCTGTTCTTGTGGTGCTTGATGAGTCGGAGTGGTCTCTACACCTCTTCTACCTGCTCGTACTTGCGCTGTTGGCTCAGCACCAAGGCCAAGTTGTTCATGCTCGTCAGTGTGTCAGGATGCTTCTTGCCCAACACCGTCCCCTCAGTCCCAATGCCTGGAGCTGCATCTCTTCTACCTGCTCGCAGTTACCCTGACACCTTAGCAACCCCGCCTCAAACGACCAATCAACCTTTCCACTCGGCCTTGGCTGCACGCTGCTGACATCCACCTTCTCACGGTTCCCACTAGCCGGTTATCGGCGACAGCTGTGTCATCTCTAGGTGACATTGGCTGACGATGCGTCATTTCTTTGATTCGTCTCCTTCGATTACCATCCTTGCGAAATAGCTGGTCACCCAGTCCTCCGCTAATCTAGGCCGATCAACAGTAGGCATCAGAAAAGTTGTCGATGCGGGCGGTCATCGTCGATGCTTGGGCAAAGGAAGGGGAAAGGCGGAGATTGCTAGTCGGCTATTCAACCGAAGGAGAAGGAGAGCGCGAGAGAGGGCGAGTAGGTCGATGCGAGGCCATGGTTAAACTAGGCTCCTCGCCGAGTTCAGCGGTGTGATCATGTCTTCGAGGCGGACTGAGTCGAGAGACCTAACGGGAGACGGTAAGGTAGGTAGTAGTCACACGAGTCCTAGGGCGGTTACAGTACCCAGTCGGTCACGACACCTAGGTACAGGAGAGAGGAACAAGAGAAAAGAAAGCGACGCGAACGGACAGGAAAGAGATGCCGAGGCCAGGACAACGTGCGGAAAGGAGAGCCTTCCATCATTATGCAAAGCAGCGAGCCACCGCAAACGAAGCTATGGTGAGGAAGGAGCAGATGACGGCAGATCTGCCTCGAAGGGCGAGAAGGAAAGGTTTCATATAGTTTGCTCTTGTAAGCTCTTCCACTTGAACAAAAACACAGGAATGTTGCACAGAAGCAAAGGCCAAAAATAACCCCCAGGCAGCAGCGTTGCTTCTAGCCAGCAGCTCACCCACCCAGAACGGGACTGGCAACAGCCCCCCCAAGTCCTGCTTCCCCCTTTTTTAACCCCTAACGCCTTTTCCCAGAGCAAATATAGAACCCCCATCCGTATCCTACAAGATCCTCGTATAACCCTGGTGCCTCTCCAACGCCAACAGTAGTACACACAAACCCGCATATGTGTCCTGTGGGAAAGGCCCGTCAGACCGTACGAAGCACGGCGAGAAAAATAATTGTCAGAATTACCTGTCAGTCAGTCAATTTCTTACTCCCACAGTACCCGGTCGGGACATCTACGTTCGGAGCATCGTTCCACGCCCTCTGATTCCAGTCCTCGGTCGTCTACACTTTCCCTGGGGTCAGGAGGCATGTTGCAGTCTCCTACCGCTGCGAGGCTGCTCGCGACAACTACCCTCTTGAGCTCTGGCGCCGGCGCCTCGGTCGCCTTCAGGATCTCCCTCTTGCCTTTGGCGGCTAGGTCCAGGAACTTCACGTTTGAGGACACGGTGCCAAACACGAATGGCGACGTGATGTGTATGACTGCGTTGAAGGGTGGACCCGTGTTCTCGAATGCGTAGGCAAAAGGGGGCTGGCGCAGTAGTGCCGGGAACGATGGCCAGGGAGAGGCGGGAAGATGGGTGTTGAGAAGTCGGAGGGTGCTTGGTCAGCTTTCGCTTGGGATCGTTTGACAACGCGGATATGAGTTGAAGGGCGCTCGAGGAGTGGGAGAGAGTGTGAGAGGCAACGAAGCCATTGGCGCCTATAAGAAAGACGTGTTTGAGAGGGTAGGTGGGCCATGTCAGTGGGGAGGCCTGCATTTTGGAGGGCGACGTGGAAATGGAAGGGTGCTGCATATGGTGATGCAGTATAACCCATGTCGAGCAAAGAATGGCAAAGACTGCTCTTGCAAGACGAGTGGCGAGGCGGGGAAGAGATAGGGCGGACTGAACTTGATTTCTCATGGTAGATGATCGAGACCGCCAGGACCATAACGCAGTCCTGGCAGCTGATTAGTTCCATTGTAACCCCCTCGTGAACCCATAACGACCGCCGTGTAGACTAGTGTATGAAATGCGTGGAAAACATGGCCATTTTATATACTCCCACGATGCGACTCTGGCATGTTCCGTCGTTCACCTCCGGCCAACATTTGCTCTTATCGACATCTCCCACTCTACACCCTGCTTTTGGAAAGAGACCCAAATTCAGAGCGGACTGCAGGCGCGGATTCCTTGAACTGGGTATCCCCTGGGGAGTATGCGGATTGATAAGACCCCCGAAGTGGTGGAGTGCCCGACGGTCTTTCACCTACCGCCGTCGGAAAGCTGCGCGCTCGATTGGGTGTTCGAAGCAAGCTTCCGAAACAAGAGGCTTTAGGTTGCCTATAGGGGACCGTAAGCTGAGAATCTTAACTGCAGCTACCTGGGGTCGATCAATGCAAGCGGTGCATGCACGCGGTGAGTCATCTGCGGGAGACATGGACAGGGCTGTCCACCCCATTTATTTTCGGGGGTGGCTTGGGGGCGATTTAAAAAATAGAACGACGGGAAAGTCTGAGAATAAGAGGGAGGATTAGATTTCCCTAGGTTTCCCTAGATTTCCCTACTGCTAGAGCTAGTTGCAGATTACATCGCATTGCGTTTTCGATGAAATCTGCATGAGATCTCCAAACGGTTGGTTGAAATGGGCGCCTTACATCTAGCGGCCAGTTGCTCAATTGTTCATTCCCCTCGTATCAAAGCCACATTGCATGACCAAAGATGTGTGGTTCTTGACTTTGACTGGAACCTCGTGTCACTATTTGCCCTGTGATTTGTTGCATTTGGGGGGAAAGGTTGGTGGAAGTATTTTGCCCTCTTTCCATTGCCACGGACCGAGATCGCCAATCGCGCATCTCCTGTACATCCTCCCGCTCGCCCAATGAATAGAGCAGGTTCCTGACATGAGATCTGCTGATCTGCGCCCCTTTCCCTCCCTGTCAACCTAACGGCTTGACCGAAGACGAGGCTATTTGCACAATTCGTCATTATGTTCTCACACTTCCCATTTCAGAGCCGCCTGGGTGGCGATGACAAATGTAGCATTCCGAGCGGACAGGTACCCCCAGACTTGTTATAACTCTTATCGAATCAGTTCACCCACTACCTTATCCCCAGTAAAGTCGCTACCGGCAACATTTTCGTATTTTGGCTTACAGGACTTCAACATTACCTGTTTGACTGGCTATATTCGAGTTGATTATTGAGGTCTAGCAAGTTGTCAGACTTTTCCGGCGTTTATGTAATCGCAAGCTGAAGTTGCGATTAGAATCCGGCCGAAAAATCGAGAGGGATGAACTTGTCTATCCTAGCTAGGCAATAGGTGATTCCTTTAGTATTGTCTGAGTCATTGTCTCGACTTGTTCATCTCATCTCCCAATGCCGGCTGGAGAAGCCGGTTGCATGGTTGAATTTACCTTGGGATCTCTTCCATCGCGCCTGGTCCGCTTTGCTTGAACCTCAAGCAGACCGAGGCGAAGAATTTGCGCTTCTATTGTTCAAGTTGTAACAAGAACACTACTTGACACATTCGAAAAACAAGATATGTACATGGAGGAGGCCCTCTTAGCTACTAGCTCAGGAGCATGGGATATTACCCCGGGACAAATCTAAGCAATAGCATCCCATTTTCGCTTTCTGGAGAAGAATCTCCAAATCATAATGTACGTGCCTTTCCTTGACCACAGATCACGCCGAGTTTCCAAGTCTTTCTTTGCTGGTGTTTGCTCCTGCCTTACTCCTCGTTCCTCGCCATTCAAGATCCAACTCAACAATTGTTCATACTGGAATCTGCCCACATCTGGACTTGCAACATCGTCCCCGATGAAACCCCCCTCAACCCTCCAAAAACGCCAGACCCAGCCACTTATGGCCGGCCACATATCGAAGTTGCCCCTCACAAGACTCAAAAGTCTGGGACCGGAGATGCGTAACTCAGACCCAAAGAATCCCATCAAAGTACATAAGTACCACTAGTCCTCCGTTCCATCACAACCTCCAGCCCCTTTCCCAAGAGAAAGACAGCACGCAGACAGCACGCAAACATCACTAAAATGTCGTCCAAATCTAAATCGAAAGCTACATCCTCAGCTCCCCTGCACACTTCACAATACAAGTCCGAACTGCTACCAATCCAAAACCCGGCCCTCACCCCTACCCTCCATTCCGCCATTACCTTCCTCTCCTCCGATCCAGCTCTATGCTGTGAACTCCACTGCTACCGTTTCACCGGCAAGCTCAGCGACATAACCAGTTCTGCACAGGCCGACAGGCTCGTTTGGAAAATGATAGGTATCATCGTCGCTGCAGTGCTCGGTGCCCTGGTATTTTACGGAAACTGGCATTGGAGGAGCTCATGAACAGGAAACGGAGGAAAGGGACGGGGTTCAAAGGGGAGACCAAAGACAGGTTCTCCTTTCTCGTCGTTGGGAAATAAAATGCTCAACGGCAACGCTTCAGAACTTGCACTGCACTGGATTTGCAGCCGCATGCCCGAGTGGGACTTGAAGGAGGTCCAAAATAGAGTGAGGGAGAACTTAGCGTTGACATAAATGATCTTAGGGGGATCTTCTGAATTTGGAGAGTGCCAATTCCAGTGCCTCAAGTACGTGCTCGAGTGTAGGCCGGGGGTTTTCCCAAGTTCGCAACTGGGTATCGATGGAACAGGCTATGATACGGTTGTCTTAAATAGGGAAGAGAAGGGCCGTCATAAGAGTAAAGCAAAAGCGCTGAAAAGCAATACCACAACAGAACTCAAGCACTTTTTGCCGGCCGTAGCTTTCAGTATCTTACATCAGGCCTGGTGGGTCAAAAGAGAAATGTCCAAAAGTCATGTGATAAATACTGCAGCTCCATCGCGACTATTTGGTTTCAAGCCTTGGCCTCTTCGGCGCTGTCGATCTTGGCCGCCGTTTCGCTGACCTCCGCAGCTGTTTCTGCAGTCTTGACCTCCTCCGCTGACGCCTCTTTGGTAGCTGGCACCTCGTTCATCTTGGGTGGCTCCTCGTTGGCCGTTGCGGGCCCAGCCTCAGTGGTTGTGGCCGGCGCCGAGTCGTTTGTTTTTGCCGGTGCCGTTTCTGTGCTTGCACCTGCAGGAGGAGCATCCGCCATTGTTGTGTCAGATGCAGGGGCTGGTGGTGGAGCAGATTTTGAGGCAGTTCCATTGCTCTGCACGTACGCCATCACCGCATCGACAGTCTTCTGCGGGCCTGCTTGTTCCCAGACTTGTACCTTGCCCGCTTTGTCAATGACAACCACGCCTCGCGTTGTGCTCTTAGCTGCCTTTTTCATACCAAGTGCGCCAGTCAGAGTGGCCGAAGGGTCGCATAGGAGAGGAAAGGGCAGTGACTGCTTCGTGGCGAAGGTGGTATTTGATTTCGATGAATCCGTGCTTAACCCGTAGACAGAGAGGCCTGCAGCAGTGATGGGAGAGTAGTTGTCCCGGAAGAGACATGCCTGTGTGGTGCCTTTGAACTAGTCAGCAACAAAGGACAATTGACTTTCCCGCCTCAGGCCACCGCCAAGACCTCCAATGCCCAAGTTGATCTGAGTGCAAACGGTTCACCAGTAGAGAAGGGGAGTTTGACTTACATCCTGGCGTATTTGCCTTTGGATATGTGAAGATAACGACGCCTGCCTGACTCTGTTCGAGCACTTTAGACAGCGTGACTTTGTCGCCCGTATGCGTCTCCAATTCGCCCCCAAATCCCTCGAGGGCAATAGTTTGTCCGACTGCGATCTTGGCGCTGCCATTGGTTGCCCCTTCAGAGCTCGCAGAATTTCCAATCACAGCGTCCTTTGCTGCATCGAGGGCTTTCTTGACAGGATTGGAGCTCTTCTTTGGTGGAGGAGCTGGCGCGGCTTCGGCGGGTGCCTTGCGCTTGCGGAGCTCGACCATAGCTGCGGTTTTGCGGCAGAAGGTTGATGTTGGTGGTGAATAAAATTCGTGGATGGTTGATGCGACAAAATGAAGCTCACCGATGGCTGCAGGTGCTTCTGGCGATGCCGGAAGTTCAGTCAGAAATGGAATGCGACATGTGGTGGATTATTGCGACGATGGAGATGATGTGAGAAAGGGAGGTCGTCGATTCAAGATGGCGGGTACGCCCAATCTCCACCTTCTCCATTCTTTTCCCTGTTTGGTGGACAGGGCGAGAGATGGGAAGCCGGCATTCCTTCCTTTTTAGCGTGCCTCGCTTCATTCGCCTGGAAGAGCTGCATTAGATGCCGCCAGGGCGACGATGCAGTCTGGAACGGGAAGAACGATAATGCGAGCTTAGTTGGCTGGTTGACTAGTTGGCCATATCCGGGGGGCTCCAACTCCGCACGTCCCGATCGGCACCTCCCGTGACTTTAGTACAGATAACGGCGAAACATGAATCCCAGACCTCGTTTCAACTTCGCCCCTGAGAAGACAGGATTGTACTCCGCAATCTCAATGTGACTGAAAAGGTGTAAACCACGCAGGGATTTCTTCTTAAGAGTCGTAAGTTCTAGAGAGCCGTGTTCTCTTCCTCCACAGCCAAATATGCAAATCACCAGAGCTTAGATGCTTGACCATAGCCTGAAGTATATTCACCAGGCCCAATGTTTCAGCTGCACAAGGTCGTAAATCTGTGCTTTTCGGAGTAGCATTCCTCCAGGCAAACGGCCAGACAGACTGGCAGAGAGCTTTGTGAGGGCCTCGGAAAAGATATCGACAACGCTGTGCTTTCGGCTTTGACGCTTGTTCTCCTGCCCTTCATCCACTTTCAGACTCTCCCCCTCCCCCCCTTCTCTAGTTTCGTGTTTAGCAACGTCATGTCGGAACAGCAACTCTTTTCTGGAAAAAGGCACAACAACCATCGTTTATGTACGGTCCTTTGAGCAGCAGTGAGGTGATCAGGATGTTATCCACCAGCAACTGCGTACCCGTGGGAAGGCGGCAGAAAACGGCGGCCTTTGACGCTGTTTTCGGCATCGTTCTCACCCCGTTCAGGGCGTCTTTCCCGCCGCCCTTAACGCTCTGGCGGCGGCACCAGGCCGCCAAGTCTACGGGCACCTGGCTCTAGTGCGCTCATCACCCTCGACATTTGTAGAGCCTCCCCACCCGTTCCAAAAACAACGCCCCACCTCTCATTTTGCTCACTGAGAACTAAACGGGCTCTCTTCGCATTTTGGCAGTTTCCGCGATCCTATTTAAGAGCCGCGTACGCTCTCTCTCTATCGAAGATGGGCTCCCCGCAGCATCCTCTTAACTTCAAGCAAAAACACTTTACCGCTTCCGCAGTCTTACGTCTGTCCACCTCTCCAATCATCATTGCTGCGGCACGTCGCCTCCTTTCTCCAGTTACCATCCCCTCTCGTGGACCATAGTCCCGTTCCTCCACACCTCGTTACACAATGAATTGGTCGGCGACGGCCGTCGGTGGCGGCGGCGTCGAGGTCAAGCCATTGTCACAAGAAGAGGCCCTTGCCAGACTGGATGAGGCCAGGCAACTGGGATGGTTTGATCCTAGCTGGGAAGACGCGACAATTGACGCTGTCCGTGTCGCCGAACGATATTGGCGAAAGTAGATGTCCTGTCTACTCTGGCCTTCTATCGGACGGTGACACGCTTGCTCTATAGGTATTGCGATGTAGTGGGCGGAGACTACAAAGAGTATCTGTTGCGGGGAGACGAGGCCGGTAGAAAAGCTGTCAGATCTATAAGAGTTAGTGGAAGTGGCTTAGCGAGTACCACGTCCTACATAACCCCCAAAAAGGACGGCAATATCTTACAACAGGTGAGATGGGTAGGCCATGCCTTCCATCCCTGTAGTATAGGCTGACTGCTGATGCTAGTGTCTGAACTCTCGTGTCAGAGTGGACCATAAGGTCAGCGTGCGCTAGAAGGAGAAGCACACGCTGAGCGCCGAAGATTTAGCTATTCTGATGAGGCAGAATTGGATCTACGGGAGGTTCTATTCTCTCGGAATTCTTCTTATCTAATTTTGCCGATAGTGTACATCCCTAGCCAGCAACCATATACATGAAGACTTTCCTCTAGTCTTGTGGGTATAACCAAACACCAGCGCTCATCAACTAGCAATTGCGCCCTCTGAGGATTTTCCCTAATGCATTTCTATTCCGGTCCCAATGCAAATCCCAATTCATCGTACGCAGGTTTTTGAACTTCGAAAAGCAACAAATTTTCAGAAAAAGAATCTTGGACCCTGATCCAGATCTTCGACATCGCGCCAAGCGCGCTCAAAAACCTGTAATAATGGTTCCGGCAAAGGGCCTTGTTCGAGAATGTCGAGGTTCTCCTCGAGTTGCTGTTGGGTTGAGGCGCCAATGATGATGGCGTCTCCCTTTTCTGCCTGTAGATCGGAATGCCAGGTGGTCCATCTCAGCGCGGCAGCGTGGCCAGAGATGCCATAGAAGGTGGCGTGGCCTTTGACCATATCCGCAGCGGCGAAGAGAGCGTCGTGGAAATAGTCGCCTCTATACTTAGCGCCGAGTCGAGATTTGATGTTCCATCGACCTTGCTCGCTGGGTGCGCTGCCCTTTGAGATCTTGTCGGAGAAGAATCCACAGGCTGATGGACTATACGCATAGAAAGAAATGTCGTGTTGGCGTAGAAGGGCGAGAAGCTCAGTTTCCGCTCCTCGGCAAATGGGATTGTATTGGCCTTGGTAAACAGAGGGCTTGACAAGCTCATTGCGTTCGCAAATCTCAAGGATCTCTTTCACGTCGGCGACTTGGTAGTTCGAGAGACCGAAGCGCTCAAATTTACCATCTTGGTAAGCCTTGTTCATGGCGAAGCAAGTCTCCTCGAACGACGTCGCTCGGTCGGGAGCGTGGAGGTACATGATGTCGACTGAATCCACGTTCAATGCCTCTAGACTTCTGTTGATACTCGTCTCAATGTTCTTGGCTCGGTGACTGCCAGGCATGAAACTCGCTACCTTGGTCGAGACATTGGACCAGGCCCTTAATCTCAGTAACTTTTCTCCGAGTAGCTTTTCGCAGGTACCGCCACGACCTACAGGGTAGGCTCGTGCAGTGTCAATATCTGAGTAACCTCGAGACCGAAATGTCGAGACAAAAGCCGAGGCAGCCTCTGGTGTGTTAATCTTAGCAATGCCTGACAAAGCGGATCCAAGAGAAGCGGTGCCGAGAACGATCTTGATGTACGGCTTGTGCGGGACATAGTCTTCTTTGGTCTTGGGGAATGCCACTGGCTGTTTCCAGAATGTGTTAGAGCATGACCGTGGAGTCGAAAAGGGCTCTGTTCCTTCAGTCTCATTGGTCGTTTCGGAAGCGGAGAAGATAGAGATTGCCGAGTGTGTTGAAGAAGCAGCCGAAAGGTCTGAGGGCCACCTTCGGAGAGTCATTTGGCGTGTAGGTGAGAAGACGAAAAGGAGGGAAGATTGTCGAGTTTTTGGGTCAAGGCCATGGCCATTGAGTCTTTTGTGCTTTCGCGTCAAGGTTTCATGGCAGAAAAGGCTGAGTAATTGTCATCTCATGCTTAATTCTGTTACAGGCTTCAGCTGCCAGTTATTCTTGCGTGAAGGCGAGAGTATGGCATGTCATCCAACCCCTAGCAAGGCGCGAAGATTCATTGGCAGGAAATAAGCCAACCGCTTCACAATCCCTAAACAAGTTAGCTGGAACAAATTATGCTTCGGTCAAAGCGAAGCAACGCATGGAGTACGGCTCGCATCCCGGTTCTGTTGCTTATTACCGTACGTTCAGCTCAACTTTTCGGCTTTTGCTGACCAGCAGCAAACCACGTGTCAAAAGTAGATCTCAAGTCATCGATGCCGAAAAGTTCAGGTTGGTAGAAGATTATGCTAACATAGCGTATGTAATCTTGCCTGTTCGCATGGGCTGCCGCCCAACATTTGTATTTTTGGGATTCGTATTCTCTGTGGCGATAATTGGAGGCGGGTCAGCACTGCAACGTTGATGAGATCTCGGCGGTCTGTGGAAGGGACCAAGTCTTCTGGAGCTTCTCGCTATCTTCATCAGCGAACCTGTGAAGTCTAATCTCTTCTAATACATTGCCCGGGTTCGCTTTCCTGATGCGCTCGAGCAAAAGATGCGGAATGCTTCCGGGGTGTCACTCTTGGCGGTCACTTGCGGGGGAGGGGTCACACCGCTCTTACGGGCCAGAATCAACAGCTTTTGGTCTCAAGAACTATTTCAATAACTACCAAAACCACCACAATACACATACCTGATGGTTCCTCCACCCCTACATCTTTTTCTGTAGCTCCTCGGGGTATACCCAGAGACGGACTCTATCCTGCACAACTGCCGAATCATCAACGAAGAAGCCGCGCAGCCTCTCCCCTCATCACTCACTGTGAACGTCTCACATCAGACGCCCTCCTAACGTGGCTCGATAAGAATGATCCCGCCCATATCACAGACCTTCACATTATCCTCGAGGCTTATTGCCAAGTTCACCCTGCCATGCGCTAGAGCTGGCTTTTTGAGAAGCTCGGACGCGAAGCCATAAATTTGGAGTGTCGCGATGAAAAACTTGGCCGCTCAATACGTTTACACTTGTGAATGCTTCCTCTTTCTTTCCCTTAATGTCCCGAGACGGCCGGCTCGTATGAGTCCATTCTCGTAGCTCCAGATCTGAACGCCCCCCATCTGCGTCTTTCCCACTAAGTCTTCAGATGACCACAGCGGTCCCAACTCGCACCGTACTCGAATCCAGACGAGCTCGGCCATTTATCAATGATCTTCGCTGTCATAAAGTTTGAAATGTCGACCGCTACCCAGCCATCCTCATCACGGTCAGGTAAAGTCGAGGCTGAAACGGCTATTGAGGCGAGAGTCTGTCCGGAAGATTTAGCGATCGAGAGAGGAGCCTCGTCGGAATCATAAGAGTTGATGACAGGTTCGGTCTGTCGGACTCTCTGTTGTTTGTCCGTCTCCACAGAACCCGTATTATGCTCGTTGTGAGACCTGCCGCGAAGAGAAGAATTATCCACGTCAACCGCGAGAACAGCATCGGCGACGCCGACCGAGGACCCATCCACAGTTTAAGGACTCCCACCGCCATGTTCTTCACCTAAGTTCTGTCAGTCGCGGTCGACCAGGGTCCGCGTAAATGAGAGGGTATATTACTGTCGTTAATGTGATCATCCTCCTGCCGCATCTTTTCCAGGGTGATTACTGGTGTCTCCGGAACCTCCGGGGAACTTTCAAGCAGTTCAATTACGAGAGGCCTGAAGTCCTTCGGCGCAGGCTTGAACTTGCTCAGAGGGGACCCAAAGACTGTCCGTGCCAGCGTGTAGCGCATCAACGGTCAGGGATGAAATCTACATCTCCCGCACGGGACCCAGCTACGCAAACCGACAAATCGCAGTTCGTCGTGGCCTGGTGTGCAAATCGTCGACTGATGATCACTGAAAATGGTTTCCTGGGACTTGTACCGGCAGTGATCCTAACAGGCCGGCCGGCCCGGCCTCGATCTCTGGCCTGGTTGGACACAGTCAGCCTGAACGGCCTAGTTATGCACCTGCCTTTCCCGGTGACACCTTGGAGTTGTGGCGCCGATTCGCGCTTTAGTCGACTACCAGGCACCTTGCTCCTCTCCCAACATGGTGAATCTGCTGTTCCGCGGGCCTCCTTGCTAGAGGCGGGTTAGTCCCTCTGGCACTAGATCATGAGCCAGAAGGGTCTCAGTGCCCATATCACTGCTAAGGTCATCGTCAGAGAGGTCTGGGTGGATATTCATTGCGTTTGAAGTCACAAAAATCTATCATCAAGGTCCAATTTTTTTGAGGAGCCGCCTGACCCCGATCCATACCATCTACGGACTACTCTACACCACATTAGGCTTAGGTGTGCGCTACACAGGCTAGGCCGGCTTTTTGGCCGGCCTGTTGGGATCACTGCAAGTTGTACCCAAAGAGGCCGTGATTGGAGACGAAGGCTGCATCTTGTTTGGAGGAGATGTGCTGTACATCCTCCGACTGACTGCTGAAGACAAGGAATTCCAATTTGTGGGCCACTGTTATGTCCACGGTATCATGGATGGGGAGGGCAATTACTATGCGACGCGGCGAGCAGCCCCATTCCACGCAAGTCCTTGGCTGAGCTGTTGAACTCGGATGCAAAGGAAGAGGTCACGCAGAAGCTCATAGAGCAGACTTTCAGACTTGTTGAACCAACACCCGATAGCATGGGGATCCTATGGGACTTTCTGTACCTTCGTTGATTTGGTAGGCAACGAGATCGATTTCTTCGCTTCGATTACGAAGAGCAGTTCATATGTCCTCAATGCGCTCCAAACCCTTCCCTCAATCACGTCACTCGAGCGCACTCCACATCAAATGCGTGGCCTCACCCCTTTAAGGAAAGGTATCATGACACCTACCCGCCGGAGAAACATATTTCTCCGGTATATCAAGCAGCTTCGTACCCTCCTCAGCACGTGTCTACCAACCGTCCTGTTTTTCAAGACTGGATGAAACCCCTTCTTTCGTCGTGGAAACCCCCCTTCAGTTCGATATCTACGATTGGCACGTTTGAGGCCAGTAGCCAACAGTAAGGTAGTTAGAACATTGAAGTTCGAGGCGGCTGTCTCGGCTTGTGCAAGTCTTTCTCGTGACCTTCCAAACCCCAGTTAGTAGTTGTGGACAAATGACCCGCTTGATCCGCACTGGTCGACCCGGATCCACAGAGGTTCAATCGTCAACCAGGGGGGTTTCGCAATGTACACGCGAAGACTTCGGCCGAGATCAGCCTCCCTTGGTAGGGTCCCGCGGAAATGCGACTTTGAGCGGGAAGTAACCGGCGAGCCCAGACAGGGAACAGCCTTTGATCTTGGAAGTGCTTGGACGAAGGGCGCAGGAGACAAAAAACACTCAAAGTGAAGTGCGCATGATGCAAGAAGCCTTCGCCGCTATAAGAGCCGCACACGGCCGGTATCAGGTGAACAGAAAAAGGTGTGGAACTCGGGGGGAAATTTTGCCCAATGGGGTCAGCCGGAGGCAGGCTGCTTGGATAACGTTTCCACGGACGGGTGGGAGTGACGAAAATGGTTAACCGCCTATATATTTAGGCGTATTGAAGTCTTGTAGGGCGCCGTAAGGGATTACCATGAGTACCGGCCGGATTATGTGTATTTGTAACGTACGTCATTGGGTCTTGGTCAGGAAGCCCAAATCAAAGCAGGACAAAGAGGACATGTGGATGAATTTTGCTCGATGGAAAGCCTGAATGCCCTGCTGGTGAATTTCATTTGATGACTCACGAGGCCCGCCGAGAACATTGGCAAACGGCCGCGATGTTTCCTCAACCGGTAGGTGACGTGCATTGGAAATACGAGCGCAAGTTACATCGGCTGCAGGCAAATAGCAAATTCCGCTCAAAATTAGCTGCAGTCCCCCCAAACTCCGAACGCGCGTCATGAGTTTCGTCCGGCCGTGAAAGTGGTTCACCCAAGTGCTTTTTGCCAAATGTGGCACAAATTTTCCCCCAGCGGGAGGCAGCGGTGACGCTTTATGATGTAGAGGCATGGAGAAAGTCATAGCACGATGATAGCAGTGAGAGCGAGGTGTGCTTACAGTGCACAGTCAGACGTCAAAGCGGCCCAAGCCCTATGAGATGTGGGCGTCAGGGTACCCTTAGGTGCATGCCAAGATCGGTGCTGGTGCTAGAAACCGTTAGGAAAATATATGCGACCGTAGCAATGACCAGAGTTAGACGGTCTGAATGATTTGAGTTAGCGACCCCTAGACACCCAATTTTGGAGCAAGGAAATTCAGGGATACGAACTAGAGAGTTGGAGACGCTTCATACCATGTCGTTGGGGGGGAAGGGGGGGGGGGATCGCAGCTTCCAACGACGGAACCCCTGAATCGAGTTTTACAACCAGCAATCTCGTTTCCAGAGTTGCTCGTGCGCGTGTATTAACTAGTACTGGCGCTCAAGGCCCCCCAACTTAGGAATCATCGTGTGCGCAGACCTCGCCGTACATCGCTCGCCGCATACCCATGAGGCAATTGGGAGATCTGGTTGGGATTGGCTACAAAATGGTGATGTATACGAAGACTCGCTGATCTCGTCTTTGCTTTCGCTGTTGCCTTTGCAATTCGGTCCTTCACTGGGCTGCGGTCTCGCATTCGTAACCATTTTCGGGATTTCGGTGCTCCGAGTTTTCCTTGGGGGAAGTTTTGGCAAAGGGGGGGACACGTGGGGTACGCCAGGCCCAAACTCAAAAAACTTTGATCATCCTTCAAAACTCCGATTGATCAATTTGGATCCTCCAGGAATAGAGTCATAGCGCCCATAAGGGCCATAGAGGCACTCGACACGTATGAGTGCGGGGTGGGCCGAGCAAAAAGAAATGCAAGGCGTTCCATCTTGACGCTGTCAAGTCAACATCATGCCCCTTGGGGGAATCATTAGATCCCGAGTTATGTACGACCAAACAGCGCTACCAGATTGTAATCTCGCAAAGCCTTCCATATTCGTGGTAATTTAGGCTTGACTGCCTGAAGGGCAACCACGTTTGCAGCAGCTATTTGATTCCCAGGCCTGGGCTGGTGAACCAGGATGGCCTAGCAAGTGCAGCCATTGCATTAAGCTGATGATGGCGATAATATTCACCTTGGCAACTGTTTCAAGGTGGCATGAAGCTCGTTCCTAGCTGCTTGGCGCAGGTTGCGTTTTGTATGCGCCGTATGGGTCGAGTTGCGAATGTGTCGTGGCAGTGTCGTTGTACATACATCAGGGGCGCAGGTCTGGGGTCATCAGGGCAAACGCCAACTGTGGTCATAGGCCCGATAATTCTGGGCAGTTCGCTTGACGGAGCGACTACGGAAGTCAGTTGGGCGACGGACTGCTGAGGGCTCACGGCTTCCAGCACTCTCCGACGAGCCAAGAGAGGAAGCCTTGGCTTTTGCGCGGCGATGGAGGGGTCGTCGCATTTCTGAATACCGGGGGTCTCTGTCGACCGAGCCGGAGTGTCTGTTGCTTGGGGGCTCGTTGCTGGGAGTGCTCGAATTTGGTGGAGTCCCTCCGGCCAATGCACATATTGAGAGGAGGAGCGTCTTTCATCTCCTTGCCGTGTTAGGTCGCCTTCAGATTTTCCATGCAATAAATACGGAGGCACTGCTTACCCTTGGGCCTTCTCCGTGGTAATCTGGAAATCGTACTCATAAGATATTGTTGACTGCCCTCGTCCGGTTTCTGGGTCAGGAGGAGGGCAGCTGGTCTTTGGGAATGAAAGCATACTGCCCAGTGTCCGCCTCAAGTAATCAGCAATTGTATGCTATCGTAGTCGTCCAAGTTCCACTCCCGCTCATGCTCTGTTGTTCGTTGATTCGCAAAGCCGGCGCCACCAAGGTCTTGATATCAAGAGGACAGTGAAATCTGGCCGTGGACTCCGTGCAAGTAAGATGTAACTGTGTTTGGTCAGCGGGAAATTCCAATGACCACGGATGGGTTCGCCATAGCTATCTGAGGCGTTTCCTACATCAGACTTGCCTCCATAGACGCGGTCGTCACTTACTGTCCAGTCCTTGACACTCCAGCCTCTTGTGAGAATGAGCATAGCGTGTCATGGAGGTAAAATGGGATCTGTAGAGTACTTACAAGTCAGTTCCAAACAATTGCTTTCGACTACTGTTGGTCGTCCAAGGAGCATAGAGTCCGACTGCAGGAGATGAGTTAGAGAAGATGGTTTCAACTAAGACATCATGGGCCGTTGTATGTAGTGAGATGAAAGACCCGGGGCACAAACTGAATGACGATGAGACGATCAGGTTCTTGGCACAAGCAGACAAATCTATTTATTGACCCTAGAAACGAGACCTATGCAACTATAGTAGATACTGGTGTCTTGTGGAGGCATTGAGAGTCCAAATACATGGGGTGGTTGCGAACAGCACGAAAGAGTTCTAGACGAGCGTCAACTATGCAAGGTACGGATAATCTAGCGAAGTTGCCTCTGTTCTATCCTCTCTGCCTGCTGACCCAGTAGCTAGAGCCAAATCCATGTAGTTCCTATATAGAATACAATTGTTCCGTTGGCGAGCAATGCGCTTATTGCGCCGAACCCGCTCTAAAAGCCCGACCTGAGATTGGGGATTTCTCAAAGCACTAGCGCTTGCGAGCGAGAACACGGTCTGCTGATAATCTCACAAACTCTGCGGCGCTGTCTTCCTTCAGACGCCCAGCGTCTAACTCTCCACAGCAGATGCTGTTGAAGCTGCGCTGGCGCCCTGACCGTAGTCATCGCGGCATCGCCGCAGTGAGTGTTTGGCGGTATTGCGTGAGAGCCCCGTCCTTTGTTTGCACAGGGTTGGTAGACAACCCCTGGTGGGTAGGGGGCTACCGTACACTGCATGCAGAGAGGTATGGAGAGCCGGATAGCGATGCAGGCGGGCTTGGGAACGCGAGATGCGAATTTGATGGCGAATGTTCTCGCGAATGGTTGAACGAATGTGAGTCGGTTAAAGACGGCGTCTGTCGATTGGAGTCAGCATCGAGTGTCTTTCTCGAGGATTGATTGAACGGCTTTCGAGAAGGATTGAGGCGGCTGCAAAGGAGGATTGGAGACGCCCACCGAGAAAGCGTCTCTGAAATGACTTGACTTATGAAAAGTGATTGGAGGGAAAGAAAATGGGATAATTTACTTGAGCGCTAGCATCGGAGTACGCCTGCGAAGTGTTGACGTCCATGGCCGAAATCGAGGCGTAGTTCATGTTGAAGGGGCTTAAAAAGTCGTCATCCGGGAAGAGGGTTTCCTGTTTGATTCCGTCGGTAGAAGAGGGCATGATCGGTAAGGTTGAATGCAGAGAAGCATTGTAGTGGTGGTACGATGAATGGTCGTAGAAGGGAGCAGGCACGGCTTGAGATGACGGCTGTTGAGAGTAATCGGTGTAGTATATTGGTTCCGACGGTGGATAGGTTGAGTAAGAGAACAAGGGCGGCGGCGATGCTGAAAGTTCGCGGTTGAAACGTTGTGCGGAGATGGCCGTTTGGTCGTTAGGCGATGGTCTGAAGTTGTTGCTCATCGGTTCGGGTGACTGTCGTTGTCTTCTCTGGGGAGCAATAGCTGTGTGTCCGCGGGATGATTGTGTGTGCTTCTCGCTCGTGACTCTCTCTTCGGGTCGAGCTAGCTCTTGGTATTGCTGTTCCGGCGAAGCCGATGTTGAAGCAGCTCTACGCTCGAGGTCCTCGAGACGTCGCTTTAATTTCTTGCCTGAGATTTTTGTGAGAAAAGCAAGGCCCAAGGGGAGGGGGGGCAGGCATGACAGTCACTTACGATAATTCCGCTGAGCAATTCGATTCTGAATACGCCGCCTCTCGGCAAGGTCTGATATCTTGGTCCAGTCCTCGTTTGGGTTCGCACTGGCGCTGAATGCGCTGCTTGTCCCATGACTTGACGCGTACCTGGTGTGCCCGTTCGATTGGTAGGGATAGGTATAGTTGTGTGGTCGCTCCATTTGCTGTTGCCGTATACTGTTGCTTGACTTGTGTGGAGGATGGAGACGAGACAGGATATGAAGGTAGTAGAGGTTCCCTGGTCTTGTCGATCTATTAGAGGATTTCAAAAAGCAAAAGCTTGTCAGAGGGCCCCAACGTTCAGCTATATATCAAAAGTGCAGAATGGCCCTGGGGATTAACGGGGATTCGGCAGGACTAAATCCCATACCGTTGCCAGCGGGCATGGCGTACGATCCCTGCATGCACGAGGACAGTTCGGTGACTACAAGTGCCATCGCAATCCTCTTTTGGTCTAGGAGAGTGGAGCGTTGGAAGGGGGCCCTGTGGAAAACGGCGTGCAACGCCCTTAATCCTAGCGTGTCCTCGGGCTCTTGCCAAACAACCCGGAAATAGCTAACACTAGCGCTGTAATCATGGTATTTGTAAATTTGGCGCTGTTATTTCAAGTCGGTGAGGGCCATGGCGGTGCTAGCCAGGCCTGTGCGGCCTAGCTTCCGACTTCGCCTTGCTTGGGGGTCTTGCCTCTGTCTAATTGGAGGCTGGCCCTGGGTCGGTTGCGTGGCGTGGGATCGATGATCTCTAATCACAGCCAGCCGGGAAGCCAGCAACGTTTCTCCTTCTCCAAACGTTTCCGCGCTAACCTTCGCCCTCCCCCAAAGTTGGACTTTCGTTTAGTCTTACACCGTAACTTGGACCCAGGGAACTGCTTTGAGCACCCTTTCTCGAGGGTGGAGCGGCACCACGCCCTTGGCTCTGGACTTTGTTACACACCGCACCTTAGCAATGGCCACCAAACCTATGCTAGCCCCGCTCATTCCCAAAATTGCCAGTTGTGATGCGGATTACTCGATTACCCTCGTCGATTGGTTCTCGATCCGATTAGTCACGAGTTGTAGCGGCTTGTGATTGCGCACGCACTCGGTTTCGCCCGCAAGCGCGCAAAAAGCCGCAGAATGCCGCTTTTAACGTCATGTCCGAACACCGAGTGCAGTCGATGTACGAAAGCCAATGCAACTCTTGCAACTCTTGCAACTGCCTTTCTCCTTGTCGTGCCGCCGAGCTATCCGTCACTGCGACTGAAGTGAAGGACACCTTGCCGCCGATCATGCGTATGGGCTGACGGGTTTACCAATTCTAGAAAGTTCTTGCTGAAACTAAATTGGATATCTACTCTCTCGCCTTCCACGTTCGAGAACGACGTGGATTACAGGGCTGTGCATCGGATTTCTTCATTACCCGCAGCGGGAAGTCTTCCGCCAAATACCAGGCAGCACATTAACTCCTTCATCCTCTTCGGCTTTCGCCAACCCGGGATCTGAAATCACTCATAGACGGACTGCCTACCTCATGACGGACTTCTGTTCCCTTTGGTGGCACGCCGGTGCGAGCGAGCCCTCATGCTGGTTACATCGACTAGTCAACGAATAAACTGCCCATCTAGCTAAGCATTGTGGCTCATCAAGACCAGCACTTCCTGTTCACCCCTTGATCACAGTTACATGGCCCTGAGAGTGTGGGAAACGCGTACGCCACCGCGTCAGAAGTCTAATTCCAAGCTTGGTTTCGCAAAGCCTCAGTTGGGATATTCCCATGTCAGAGTCAAGACTGAGAGCTGGATCCAGTCATGCCAGTCATGCCAGTATGCCATGCCTCGGAAGACGAGCCCTGTCGCGGATAGGGGTTGCCGGATGGCCACTGACAGGCTCTGCTGCTGCTGCTTCGACATGGCGCTGAGCTCCAGTTGGCCACCACGGTCATTTGTTGCCCGGCCCACCATCTCTCCACAACTTCGCATTGCTTATCTTCGTATCCCGCGATCCATTACCTGGTCGATCTTTGTGAGAACATAAACGATACTACGTTTTTGCGGGCGCTTAAGCGTGAGGGTCAAGCGCTGACTTCCACGACTCAGATGGTTGACATGGTTGGTTTCGGAGAGGGCCACGGTCATTCCAACACATCTGGCCTTGACGGTGGGTTGCTCCTCAATCACAAAAGCAGACAGCTTACCGCCACAACTCCAATATTGCGGATATCGTTCCCTTATTCTCACATCATCGAGTATTCAGCATGCTTAGCGGGGCTCTAGTCATCTGTGCAAAAAAAGGACAATGCCTTCTAACCACACACCAAGACTGTTACCGCAAACACCATGGCCAACCGCGTTCGGGACATTGATCTAACCGCGTCGTGATCCTCACAAAATTATCACAGAAGAAAACACGACACACACCAGTACGTCATTGATTCTGTTCCCACTTCCATTTTCCTGTCAATGGGTCTTGCGGACAGTCTCCCTCTTCGGGCTTGGACAAAATCCAAACAGCACGGGGAAATCGCATTACGCTGATAGATCTTATGGTGGGTTTGACATGGTCAAATGCTGCGGCTCTTCATTGTGATCCCCTCTTTACATTGCCCATAGGGCTGAGATGCACCCCCCAATCTGGGTTCTGCAGGGGCACCCCTGCTAGTTACGTCACGCCGTTGAGCAGCGAGGTAATTTCTTTGACCGCCCTTGTATTGACAAGCCATGTACCGAAAATAGATGAATGACTAATGTGGACCTTTGTTGGGCCCTCTCTTTGGAATCCCTTTACTCCTTTGACAATCGTGGTCGATTCACCATTCATGAACATTGCAAGATTGCACAAAAGATGTAGCGCCTCATAGCGGGTAAATTGAGCCTATGAGATGAGGAAACACTTGTCAATGCCTGCTTGCTCAGCGATTCTCAGTATTTGTTGGACCAATGAACTGGAAGTCCCGGGAAGCCATTTCGAGGCAAGCTGCGCGGGCGTATTCCGGGACACGGTGTGCTGTGTTCAAGAAAGAAACTCCTGGCGCACCCGGACCCTGCTGAAGCTGAACTCCTACCAACTCGGCTTCGGCAACGCGCAACCTAACCCAGTAGAATGTAAAGTCAGCGTTGATCAACATATGAACGTGAGCCGACTGCTCGAAACGGTAAGCTCAATCTGCGGATTTAAGTCCACAACGTTAAATCCTTCGATCACTTGTTTGGTTCACCGTGCGTAATTTGCAGAAGAGGCGCCTCTGAACACTCGATCCTCGTGCATTGCCCATAATCGGGAAGGTTGCAGGTGGCTTCCCTTAGTGCACGCGCCGGTCGGGGTAAAAGCCCGTAACCAAGCTTTTGTGAAGGGTGAACGATCGACAACTAGTCCCAAGAATCCGAGGGGACGTGTTTCCTTCCTCCACATAGGGCTAGGAAGGTGGCTCAGCTGATAAATCGCCGATTCGGCTCGACACCCTCAGCCGAAAGAAACGGCAGTTGAACGTTTTCTGAGTGACGACCGTTGTGACATTGCAGAGCTTGTGTAATCACCTTATACAAAGCACGACCACTTCCGAACAACACCTAGTAACAGCTAATGGGCATATCAAGACCACACTGCCAGATTAAGGAATTGTGAGTGGCAGATTGCATGTGCCCTGTCGAACACCTGGCAAAAGCACCTTAATTCCATATTGGGTCTAGACTGTTCCAGGGTTCTGCTTTGTCAGGAGAACTATTCTTGGTTCTTGCCCTCTTCCCTTTAAATTCCTCGGTTAGTAGTCCAGTCTCTTTGGTTCCTTCGCACTTAACTGGTTTGAATCACCTCACAATGCATCAGAAACGTCCGAGATTCAAAATCAAAGCACCGCCCAATTGGCCAGGACAAATTTAAACCCTGCGCCCTGCCCCTACCCGCCAATAATACGTGCTCAAATCTTAGAATTCAGCTCGTCGACGCAACATCGGCTGGTTGACCAATCAAGTTACTGGACATCGATCCTGAAAGGCTTCTCTTCTAAAACCCGAGGTACAGGGCTGCATGTTTGGGTATCCCACCTTCCCGAATAGTCAAGGATGGGTGGGAGAGCTGACCGCTGGAGCTTCGTATACGATCGCGTTCTCCGGCCACAGATTCTTGTGGTGGATTCCCGGGTAGCCATGGTCCGTTCTCCGCTGCACTTCCGTCTATTCCAACCAAGTTATCAACTCGGGCACGCCTAAACTATTGTGAAGTTGTCCACAGGATTCACTAATCCCTTGTCGGTTGAAAGTCTGGACTTCCGTGTCTGTAAGGGAGTGCCGCTGGCACAGAGCTGAACTACTGCAGAAGCCAAGTCAAGCTCGTACTTACCCCGTGCTGCACTTTCAGAACATGGAGGCTGGGAATGAAGCGTCTCAGCTCTTACTACGGCCTCGAATCGTTGACCTAGACCGGTTGCAATGACTGCGGAGGCATACGCTTCACCTCTCGCAATATCAAACGAAGTTTCCAATGCCTTCACCGACTAGCATGCATCACTATTATCGCAATGGAAGTCGCGAATGGCTACCCTGTGCTGGCAAGCACATGGCCAGCCTCGATCGAATGGTTTCATGACTTCTTGTCCGTGGCAAACCAACTACCAGCGCTTGCGTACCTGCGTCCTGGCAGCAGGGAAGCCTTAGGGCCCGAATTGATGTCGCAGCGCAAGCCCGTCCCTATGTGGGGGCACCCTCAGCAAGTCGGCAGAAGCCCGACGGTCTTACTAACAGCTCCGGTAATCACATTACACGATACGGCCCCCCAAGCCCTTAAGCCACTCTGCACAGCAATTCCTTCGTCCCTGCCGCAGCACATTTGACTATTGATGGATCGAAAACAGCCAATTCAATCTCGACGGGCCAATTGGGAACCGTGCTTGGCATTTACCTTTTTACAGCCAACGACTAACATCTCTGGCGTCACAGATCCTGGCCATTTCCGTTATACGTCTTGCAATTCCCCTGTTTACAAATATTCGATGCTAAGTTTAGGTAGGTTCTTTAGGGGTGGTAAATCTGT
>Ga0335072_10000368_pt1 | contig 93084 bp, 95 predicted proteins | sample Lox_Sample_21_FD_206725 | JGI IMG/M metagenome (GOLD analysis project Ga0335072, IMG submission 206725) | Soil microbial communities from Loxahatchee National Wildlife Refuge, Florida, United States - Lox_Sample_2.1 | ecosystem: Environmental > Terrestrial > Soil > Wetlands | place: USA...
AACAAGCTTGAGAGCCGGTACGAGCGGACGGGAGACATGGCCGACCTCGAGGAAGCCATCCAAATCGCTCGACGAGCAGTCACATCTACACCTGAAGACCACTCCGACCTGGCTATGTACTTGAACAACCTTGGCAACAAGCTTGGTCGCCGGTACGAGCGGACGGGAGACATAGCTGACCCCGTCGAGGCAAATCATGTTTTCGGCCGTTCTTGGACCTCCTACAGTTCCGCACCGTTCACTCGCATCTACGCGGCAAGTCGATGCCTCAAACTGTTGTTCAGTCTAGAAAAATACGATGAGGCTGCAGAAATCGCAGTTTCGGTCACAAATCTCCTCCCAATTGTCAATTCCCGGTCTCTTGATCGCAACGACAGACAATATGTCGTGTCAAGATTTGCAGGCATTGCTGCCGACGCCTGCGCAGTGCTTCTTCAGGCGCGAGACCCAGAAATCGCGCTCCAGTACCTAGAAAAGGGTCGTGCCGTCATCTTAGGCCAGATGATCGATAACTGGAGTGATCTATCGTCCTTGATGGAGGCTTACCCGGAGCTGGCGACGAAGTTCAAGACTCTCCGCGACACTGTCAACGCTCCTTCTGGCCATTTGAGTGCCGAATCAGATCGACTTTTCGCTGCACAGCGGCGTCGTGCTGCCGCTGCAGAGCTCGAGCTATGCATCCAGTCGATTCAAGGCGTACCTGGCCAAGAGTTGTTCATGGTAGCCCAAAGCATCGAGGCAATGCAAGCCTGTGCTGTCGGTGGCAACGTTGTTGTCGTCAACATAAGTCAACTACGCAGCGACGCCATCATCGTGTCGTCGACTGGCATTCGTACGATACGTCTTCCGGGACTGTCTGCAGCTGACGCAGAGATCTGGATCGGTAAACAGTGGCATGGCCTCAGATCTGAACGTGGGGTGAGGAATAGAGAATATGCGGAGTTCCTGAAGTGGCTGTGGGAGGTATGCGTGAAGCACGTCCTAGATGCTATTGGCTGCACGAAGAGCTTGTCAACTGAATATTTCTCAAGGATATGGTGGATCGGAACGGGTCTTGCAAGCTCGATGCCTTTTCACGCAGCAGGGGATCATTCTCCAGGCTCGACCGAGAACACTTTCAAACACGTCATCTCCTCGTACGCACCATCCATCAAGGCTCTCTCTTACTCAAGGTCCCGATGTTCAGTCGATGTGGGTTTACAATCGAGAGCTTTGATTGCCACAATGCTGGTGACTCCAGGTATGAAACCAAGTCAGGAGCGTCTACCCGGGGTCCTTGACGAGAAAAGGAGTGTCATAGAAATCCTGCGGAACTGCACAGTAATTGAAGAGATTGAACAGCCCAGCGCAGAAGCGGTCATCCATTGTATGAAGGAGTGCAGCATTGCCCACTTCGCCTGTCATGGCCGGACAAACTATGTTGATCCTTCGAGTAGTGGGCTGATACTGCAGCGGAAAGATGAATCTGGGAGTGCTGTACAGGATGTGCTAACCGTACATGATCTCTCGGAGATCAACTTGCAGCATGCTCGACTAGCCTACCTCTCTGCTTGCTCGACAGCCGAGAACAAAGCCACCCGTCTGGCTGACGAAGCGATCCACGTGGTCAGCGGCTTCCAAGCGGCAGGCTTTCCACACGTGATCGGATGCTTGTGGCCGTCAGTAGATAGAGTGTGCGTCGATGTCGCTCACGGCTTCTACACGTCGCTTGGAAGCCAGGGCGCGATGCGACTCGACAGCGAGGGTATTGCGGCGGCATTACACGGGAGCGTCACGGCAGTTCGAGCGAAAGACTGGAAACGGCCGCTGAACTGGGCGCAATTTGTGCATTACGGAGCGTGAGAGCTGTTGATGTGGCGCACAAGAATGTTCGTGAGCGACTCTAAGATCTTGCATAGAGAATGTTGCCCGAGATGGAACGGAGAGAGCAGACATGACACAGCCACAGCATTGAGTGAAGAGGCTCTCCGCAATCAGGCGGATAGAGTAGGCGATGATGCAAAGGTAATTTTCGGAGAGGCAGGGGCAAGGAATGTTCAGGATTGGGCACACGACATGATTGATGAAAGACGACTCGAGAAATCGATGCGCTCACAAAGTTAAAGTTGCTTGAATTCAAAGTACGTTACCTATAATTTGTCCCGCCACAGCGTGCGTCCCTGGACACAGGGAGACACATTACCTTGGAAAACGTATCGGTGTTCCAAAGATCAACGTCCAATTAAAACCGTTCTGCGCCATTGTTGCACAGCCTCTCCAAAGTGGAAATGCGTCAATTCTCAGAGCTTGAGCCACCATTCCGAAGATCGCAAGCCTTCGAAAGAGCCTTCAATATTGAATCATGGCCGACGACGACCTCGAACAGGTATGTCCAGCAGCCCCTCTGCTCGCCTTAACCTCCACCGCTCACATGCAGCGCAGATCCGCCGCGCACGGCTAGAGCAGCTCCGGCAGCAGCAAGGCGGCAGCAGCAGCGGCGGCGGCGGTGCGAGCGCAGACGACAACGCGCAGCAGCAGCGCGACCGCGAAGCCGAGCTGCGGCAGACGCTGCTGGCACAGATCCTGACGCCGGAGGCGGCCGAGCGGCTGGGCCGCATCAAGCTGGTGAAGGAGTCGCGTGCCACCGGCGTCGAGAACCGGCTGATTGCGCTGGCGCGCGCCGGCCAGCTGCAGGACAAGGTGTCCGAGGACCGCCTCAAGCAGCTGCTTGGTGCGGTTGCGGAGCACGAGGAGAAGGAGCAGAGGGTTACGGTGGCGAGGAGGAAGGGCTGGGATGATGATGACTTCGACGATTTGCTGGATGAGACGTGAGGCCAGGTGGAATGTCACACTATGAGCATGCGTGCTTGGAATTCAGAATGAAAGGGCATCACTTTGTACGTGATACATCGCAGGCCGGGATATTCGAGATTGGAAAGGCCCAGTATCAGAATTGCGAAGTCTGAATAGAAGTATTGGCAGCTCTTGCTGCTGGCTGGTTGTCGAGGCATCTTCATATGGTATTCGAAGGCATTATGAGCTGTTGATGCTTCACATATGTACAGAGACGTATATGTCTAGTAATGTACAAGAATCTGTGACCTTAGCTTGGCTTCACCATGAAACATTCCTTCTGGCCGTCATCTGCCTGCCTCCGCGTGGGGTCTTCGCAACCATATAGAACATCACGGCCGTTGCCGCACTCAGCGCATACCACGTAAAGATATACTGCGCGTGATTGTTTCTTAGATTGACCTCGGGCGGTCTCCCAATCGGGATGCCAGCCTCCTCCCTGCGATACGCCTCGACAAGCTCCATATTCATGACCTCCTCAACCCACACTGGTTCGGCGCCACACGCCGCCGCCATCTCCTGCACATCGGGAAAGTACCACTTGCCTCTGGCCGGGTCGTTGGCGGGTGTGAAAGCATTCCGGCGCCAGGGCTTGCGCAGCATGCCGAGCACGACGACGTCGCCGCGTGGCAGCGCCTCTGCGCCGGCCGCGCGCGCCGCCTGCGAAGCCTTCGCCTTGCTGATCCAGCCGCGGTTCACGAGGATTGTGCTGCCGTTGCGACGCTCTAGCGGCGTCACCACCAGGAAGCCGTCGTGACCGTCGTGCAGCCGGGGCCCGATCAGCATTTCTTGGTCGTGCCGGAAGCGCCCGGTTGCGGTGACGCGGCGGTAGTCGAAGTCGGCGATTGCGGATGGGTCAATGTGAGGTGGGAGAGGGAGAGGGTCGCGGATCAGCCGGTCTTCGTACTTGGCGATCAGGTCTGTTTTCCATTTCAGCCGATTCACTTGCCACGTCCCGAGACAGAAGGCGCTGACAGGTATGATCGCTGAGTCGCATGTAAGTATGCCGAAGCTGCAAAGGATGTACAACGTATTTACCGAGAACAAGAAGACCGGCATTGTGCCTTCGATTTGCTCGAACAAGTATGGGCGGGTTATCGAGAGGAGATGTCCATCCTTGAGAGTCTGCAGGACTATTTGCGAAACGAGAGGACTTGTTGAAAGTTCGGACGATTTTGAGACGTAATGGGAATTGTGTAGGTCTGCATTGGTATAATGATGGCCGTATGGTAGACGGAAAGCTCAATAGCGAAGAGAAGATTCTATTTGAGCTTCTCATCATGTCGCTGTCGCTGCAAAGACGGTTTCACGGTGATAAGCGTGACGTAGCTGTAGCTCATGTGTAGAAAACGTGACAATTTTGATGGGAGAAATTGATCGCAAACATCCAAATCCGCATTTTGAAATTGAGGTTATGGATGGGTGGTAAATGTAGTACTGACGGCAGGCGAAGGTAGTAATGTAGAGGTAATCCGCTATTACTCTCATTGGCACGCCAGCCTTCCGGCTGTTTTTCCGTCCCGTCAAAGCCTCTCGTTCGCCATGTGCAAAGACTTTGTCGCCATAAGTACTAGGCCAGCAAACATCCGTCCTAGGCTACGGATGTTCAGGTCCTTTTGCCCTGTTGGGTACAGTACCTAGTCTAGCTGTAACAACTTCCTTACCAGACGACATAACTTGCAGTCACGATGCCACATCTTCTATTTTTAGAGAGAGAAGATTTGCATGCGCTAAGCTGAAATGAACAGCCTATCTCCCTCATTCTACGACGCAAAAGGACCGATATCAATGAACCACCATACCATGATGCGATTGACGAACTACAATGTCGAAATACCCTGATACAACAGACCCAGAACCAAAGGCTTTGGCCGCCCAACCGGAGCCGCAAGATGTTGAAGAGCGGAAATCACAACGATATGAGGCCGTCCAGCCCACCAACGAGCCTTTAGCCATAATACTCCCCGATGGAAATGATGTATCTTCGGAATGTCACATAGGCCCAGATCGATCAAAGCTGGAGCTGGGTATTCACTCTGGTGATATTGATGACCAGCCTATCCAAGAAGTACACAAACCTGGCGAGTCGTCAAAAAGCGCAACCCGACAAGAAAAGTCATCAAGGACTTCGATCAACGAACGGACGGTCATAGACCACACCATCGCCGACTACACACTCAGCAACCACACCTATCACTCATGCCAAGTCCAATTCATTCGAGACAAGGCTGGCCGATACATTCAGGCCTCTCCAAGGTTAAAGAACAATCTTACGGCAAGTGTTGGTTTTCTAGAGTTTGGCAACGCATGCGATTTCGCTGCAAACGTCTGGAATACGACTCCGGTACCAAAATATGCCACTGTCTTGATGGGTTTGGGTGGCACAGTCGCCCTGGTTGTGGCTGTCTTTGCAGCGAGGGATGGAATTCGTAGTTGGCGCAATATTCGAGTCCTTCGAGAAGAACGAACGATACTACTTCGTCAATCTAAAGAAAGCCGCCCGAGAGATTCCTCACCGTACTTGCATGCTCGCCTAGAAGTCAACAGGCGCGAAATTGGAACGGAGATAGTCGACAGACTGGCCATGGATTCTATCATGGGTTTTGGAGCTCTGCTAATCAGTATCGGTACATATATGGCTATTGGTGGTGCCAATCCACACGTATACTTCGCAAGCAACCTTTTATCCGGTTACGTTGGGAACGCTCCCCCTGCAATTTGGGGCTTGGCCAACACTATTTGGTGTACCTACATCTTGCGACGAGCATGGCGCCATCATGTTGCTGGAAAGGCACTCTCCACGGAGCTTGTGAAGAAGTCCTTGAAACCTCGAATCCGCCTACTACAATGGGTATTTCCGCGTCCCTCCTTTTCTAGACTGGTATATGAATTAACAACTTTCTAGCACGCATCCCTTATGGGAGGTATGACACTTGTCTCTGCTGCTGGCAGTCTAGTCAGTGCGACTTTGTGGTATGGGTATGTGATGCTGATACCTTGCATCATTATCTTTATCTACGATAATTTCCTCTGGCGGAATAGGCTCGGATACGAACGGCCGGCTGCAGGACAAGAACAGTGGAGAACTGATGCGGTTGAGGAGCTGGAATGGACGGTTTTTGAAGGCAAGACACTTGTGCATAGTCTTGTCAGCATGGGTGGCGAGAATTCTTCACACTCCATCGAGTCAATCGTCGGAATCGTTGTCCGTTGTGATTTATTCGAGGAATTCTGCATTCGCCTTGTCAAAGAGAAGCCATTCTTAGATGAGATTCTCCGGCTTTCATCCGACAGCGTCACGACTTCACAAGAAACGCTGACCATCACACCACGACTCATCCTGTCTGCCAGCAACAAGTTCCCTTCGCTCACTCTTCGGACGGCCCAATCATGCATTCGGGAGATTGGCTTGAAACAGCTGAGATACAAAGAACGCTACCTTCTCGAGTTAGTAGGAGCATATTTCTGCACTATTGGGCAGGAGGCAGGTCCGACGTCAGAAGAACCCGGCGAGAAGTAATAACGGGCTGGTAGTGGAGCGTAGGAGGAGCGGCTTGCGATGCAAGACACGCCTAGTTGACGCTACGGAGGCAAAGAGGGTTCAGGAATGGAAGTATTAAGTTTCCTTAGTCACTTTGTAAGTGTATAGACTAGTCTACGTTCGAAATTAAGATCATGGTGTGGCTTCGAAGTAATGAGTTTTCCAAACAGCTGCCGCTCTTCTCAACACGTGGGAGGAGGCGTTTCGAATAATCACCAGGTCGAAGGTCCAGCCCAATGAAGACGCCCAGCGCGAGAGTACGCACTATACACAGAGAGCAACTCCAATTAAAATAAGATTTCGAGTCTTAAGGAACATGGAACATTACGGCCCGAACCCTCATTGATGGAATGTACAAGAGGATAATTTGCTTATGCTCGAAGCCAAAACCCTAAAAGCTAACATGTCCGAGAGTCCCCCGACTATTTTGTTCTTGTGGACGATGGCCCAGCGCTTTTCGCGTGCAGATTGAAGCGACTTTTTCATGGCGTAACAGCACCTCTCCGCCACAGCACCACCATCGAGCTCTTTTCGCCTTTCAAACTCAGAAATCGACTTTGCCTGGGTTTCCGAGTCTTTCCCCCCCACGGTGGGCAGTGGTAACGAGCACTGTGGCTGCCGCGGCCTGCGTCTCATGCGTCGCGGCCACGTCGTTGGTACCTCTGATTGAGGCGATCAAGGATCCCCGGTCAGCGATGATATGACTAGGCTCATTCTGGATAATAATCACAATTGTATTTTATATTACATAATGTGGCTACCAGCACCCCGTGGTTGGCATGTGTCACCTGTGGCTAAATGCGCCACAGCGCACGCTTGTCCCTCGTGCCTGAACAAAAACCGCAGAGCCGAACCTGGGCCTTTGGTCAATGGTGAGAGATCGCACAACCGTCACCAACCTGCTCTGATAATGCTTAGTACAGCAATTTGACGAGATGTCCGGTATGAACCCTCTGAACAACACCAAAATTGCGAAGAGACTGAATCTCACAGAGAAAATCCATGATCACACTCATTACGTGGCGTCAAAATCACGTAGAATCCCTCCGGCACTCCTAAACCTGTACAACGAACTGCAAACGACTCGCAGCTTTCATAGACAGTGTTGTCGCCCCCACTTCACTGCATCGGTGCCGGCGAGAACCCCCAATCCTCCTATACCAATACACCGTGTGTCAATCTCCCGATGGGTGCTATGGCACATCCAGACTCGTGGCTAGGTTCGACATCAAAATTCCTTCAAGTACGGCCCGGCGTAGTCTTAAAGTATCCCATGACGAGCAGCCCAGGTTGCTTATGCCCGACAAGGGCCGACGAGATTCTCAAATACTTCAATGTCGAGCGGCAAATCCTAGAAGCTTTGGGAGAGCACCCGAGAATCGTGAGGTATGGCTCAGCAAACTGTTGGCAAGGCACTACCAACACGAATATCGCCTAATACTGAATTTAGATACCTCGGATGGCAAAATCAGCTAGGTACTCCATCAGGGCTACTCCTCGCTCAGGCCAGTCACGGCAGTCTCCAACAATGCCTGCTTGAGAACGGCAATATAAGCCTATCGACTCGCAAAAAGTGGTGCCTTCAAGCGGCCGAATCTATTGAATACATCCATTCCTGCGGTGTGATACACTCCGATCTTCGTCCTGAAAATTTTCTCATACATGCTATGTCGTCTACGTCTCTTGACCTCTGGCTGTGCGACTTTGGAGGATCGATGTGCAAGAGACTTAATTTGGACGGCGGTCACCTACCAGACTCTGGCTTCTTTGATCCCAACGCAGAATGGGTATCGACAGAGCAGACAGATATATTCAGCCTGGCGTCTATCTTCTATACAATCCTGACAGGACACTGGCCGTACCGAAGTTCGTGCGCCCCGTTTGAGAGCGGCCAGGAAATGGCCGATTACATGGGAATGGTTGATACTTCGTTTAGGCAGCGCCAATTTCCTGATGTCAATGGGCTATTTGGCGGCGCAGTTATCATAAAATGCTGGATGAACGAGTACAAGTCTGCGAAAGACGTCCTGCAAGACCTGAAGCTTGAGATTGGAATACAATGAGCGAATTACGGTCCTCAAGTGGTTGACTCTCTTCCCGTCTTCCCTTCTCCTCTGTCTCAGGTCTAATCTGGTCAAGCTCTAGAATTCAACATCGTCAGAATTGTAATATACCTAGTACACATATGGCTAAAGCGAAAGCATACCTCGGGCCAGGATTACGGGTTCCTGCAACCATATTTACCGCACTTCTCATTCTTCCTCGTTGAACCTAGAGGGATCCGCTTGACTTCATGATTTGGCGCGGTCTGGTTACCGCACGTCTCAAAAAATGCATCCTGCTCCTCCGTATCACCACATGTATAGAATATCGTAGTGTATTTCTGATTGCACATTGTGGGAAAGGCTTCGAAGGAAGCTAAGCTGCCGAGACCTGTGTAAAGAGGCTGTTTTACATAACGTAGAGAGTGTGAGAGCGGCGAAAGATTTTGGGTATCCGGTAGTGAGAGCGGGCAGGAAACCAATAATTCCCCACACCTGTCAACAACTACCCTGGCTCGAGTCTGTTTGGAGCTGTCCAGTAGCTGAAGATATGTCATGCTGAAAATGCGAAGTCGAGAATATTGGGTCTAATATCTGCGCCGCAGAAGGTTACGAATGCTACTAGGGTCTGTAGCTAATAAGGTTTGATCACGATCATCTAAGAATAGGTGGTTGGAATTTGGGGAATTGGGACTTTTCGAAACTAAAGCGTCTCGAAAGTTTCAACCTCGGTACTAGCTATTCCTTAAACGATTAATTTATTACGTTGACTTCTGAAATTTATGGAAAAGTGCTCTCCGCAATCAGGCCCGACGGCGATGGCGCCATCGTAATTTTAGGAGTGCTGGGGCAACGAGTGTTCGGAGTTGGGCAAACAACATGATCGATACCGGACCATACAAAAATTCAGCGCGCTCAGAGAGTCAAAGTTGCTTGATTTCAAAGTATCTATGGTTTGTCCCGTGACGGTGGGTGTCCCGGGTCGTTTGGAGAGACGTTACCCCTCATCTCCTCCTCCTCCTCCTCTTCTTCTTCCAGAGGATTTGACGCTCACGGATCTGAATTCTGCTGTTGTTCAATGTTTCTGAAGAGCCATGGCGTCAACCTCCTGTCTTCTCGGATAGCGGAGCTCTGGTATCGGGATGGAGGCCAGACGCCTTGAAGGTTGCCAGATAGTTCAGATTCATCTCGTTAGCACGAGACATCTGTTGGAGTACGTTCGTGGCAAATCTCTTTCTGCACAGTCTGACCACATCACTGTGGGATAATACCGCTTGCTGCCCGCTTGTCCACGTAATGCCCCAAAGGCGTACCGGTGCTCGTGACGAGAGCGCATTCCTTGGGAACTCTGTCATCCAATTGAAGCGTGCGATATCTGAACCCTTCCTGCTCTTCTTTACTCCATCCTCAGTGTATTTGAGCACTTATTCCGGATCCTCGCCCATCGCCTTTATTTTGGTTGCGGTTAGCCGGCTAGCCATTTACGTTCAAGTTCCCGTCACATCCCTGTAGACCTAGTGTGGCTGAGTTTGTGCGTGCGCGCTCAGAGTGGGGACACCGATTTCGTTATCGTATGGGCTGTAAGCAAGATCATATCTTACGGATGGCCGGCGGTAACATTCAAGAATCGGCTAACTGAGTTTGGGGAGACTTGCCAGTGAACCCGGTCAAAGGCGTGGCTGAGTTTGAAAAAAGAATGTGTCCGGGGTGAAACCGATTTCGCAAAGCACTGTAAAGTCACGTACTGCATCCATCCTTCGGATGTCGATTTCGCACCAGGTTATAGCTAAGTTAAGGTAGTTATCGTAAGCCATCAGCCAACCTCACGCTGCAAGGCACAATTCACATGTTGTCTGGGCTACAAAACCATTTCCTAAATATCTAGAGATGAGGCATATAATCTGCCCAATCTACCGTTATAAATAGTCCTAGTGACAGCCTCCGAACACTAATAAACGACTCTACAATAATGAAAAGTCGAGCGCCCAAGTGCGAGGCAAGAGCTAGCGAGTAGACGAATGAAACCCAGAATACTACAATCCAACCTATTAGATGAAGAGCAGGATGACGAAAATCGTTTAGAGTCAAAGCCAGTTTTTCCTTAAGAGTACCTGGCTCAACAGCAATCACAACTGGCAGGAAAATTGGTTTTACGAAACCAAACAGCTCATATGTCGGGATCCGGGCCCGTTGCAGAAGTTCTTCTAACACGTTGAAGCCATAGAGTAAGCTGATCAGGAATAAAATACCAGCTAGAATACCACCAGCGACGATGGCGCAGGCTACTCTCCACATATTCTTCTCGACTTCGAATGGGAATTCGAAATTCCGGGCGGCCAGGTGGACAGATCCATACACTACTGGGAGAGCAATTAGCGTAACCCTAAACAAGGGATCATTGTCTAGGGTATGCGTAAAGTTTCGTTTGAAACCTTTGACGTTGAATGAAGGTTCCCCGAAGTTTTTAGACCTCAATCGCAAGAAATTTCTAGGGACGTTGAGGCCCGTGTTCGAAAGGTACTTTTCTGATTCTTTGTGCATAGATATACTCTATCTGCTCGCGTCCATCGGTTCAAATCCTTTTCGGAGAGCGTTTGCCCTGAAGCGTCGTGCCTTATGCCCAAGCCGAAGGGCAAGGCCTGGCCTTTATTTATTCTGAAGTAGCGGTTGGTGCCATCAGTTTCCCATTCGCAGTGCAATAATATTCCGGTAGTGTCTTCCGGTGTTTCATAGGTGATTATTGGCACAGTGCTGAAGCCGTTTTGGTCTGGTACCGAGCTTCGATCAAGTCCCAGGGTCTGGACGTCTCCTTCAACGGTAGCCATCCCGGGAACACTATGCAAAGATCCGGGATAGGGATTATAGAGCTCGAGTTTATGTATATCGTCACCGCTACAGGAGCTGCCTAGCAGCATCAAGGCTAACTCGTTAGGAAATTTTGAGGCGTCCACGATTGTTGGGTCCAGAATATCAAGGGGTTTCTAGAAATGTTAGCTGGACTAGCGTTTCTCAAATCCAAGAACGAAGTGCGGGCTCACCTCAATCCATATCGTAAAGCGTACATGCATAAAGCGCAAACAACATGGACCAGGACATGGATTTCCAAAAGCGATATTGGTAGACCATCAACCTTTCTACCAACGCACTGAATTACCATCCACATAAGCTGAACGCAGACCAATAATTTTGCCAGTATATATCCGCTTTGCTTTTGTCCTTGATTGCATTCTTGGATATTTCCCAAAAGTTTCCTTTCTCAGCTAGCTCCACGATCCCTAAGGGCTGGATCGTCAGCAGCGGCTGATCATCATGAATATCAGAGACATCCAACACAAAGCCGCCCAATACTGCATAGAAGCAGTATGTTGTGCTAAACTTTTTCTTGAAGTTCGCGTCAAGGTTCCCGTCATTCCGTTTCGAGAACAAGGAGTTGAGTTCGCGCTTGAGAGTACGTGCACTATTCCATTGTTGGAGCTCCATTGTTGGAGCGCCATTGTTAGCACTAATTCGGGCGCCAGAATCGCGAAGAAGGCCCATTTGGTCTTGCGTAGGATATGGGAGTATTGTGTTTCATTTGGGGGAGGTACGTTTATGTGAATAACGGTGAAGACGCAGATAGCGAGAGTTAGCACGCAGGTCCATAGCAGGCTCGCCGTCGATCTTATGTTTGAAGTCGTTGCCCACGGCGGTGCGAATTCAGAGTTGAGCAGAGTTTTGTTATCGTTCGCGGCCTGGAGTTCGTTTTCGAGAGGTGTGAGCGGTGCGGCTGAAATGAGTCTACATGATGTAGATAGCAGGAACATGGTGATTCCAGTGGCCGCCATGGTCAAAACACCTCGAGACTATTTGAGAATTGCGAAAACAGCAAGATATGGGCTAGAGAGAAGTTTTCGTCTTTGGGAGAGGTCTCTATTAATGTACTGCACTGACACGAGGCTGCGCTAAGGGGGGCGGAGTCCATCGTCGTAGGCGTCTCCTGGGAAGCTTGCGAATTATTGCAATCAAAATGCTGGCACGTTATGGAGGTCGTGTAATTCGCTCTTATGCAATAAGTAATAGATATGGCACGGCGTAAAGTAAGGTTATTTGAGAGAGACATCGGTGGATAAGAGCAACGATACTTCGGACTGGCTCGCGGAAAGGAGCCCATGTTTGACATTGACTTGGAGTCGCGGAACTGGGAATTTGGCGTGTAAGTTTTAGATCACAAGCTAGGGGTAAGTGATGTGATGTGATGCCAGGGCGCGCAGCCAAGTAATAAACATTACTGCAGATATATCTGAGATTTTATCTGAAAGTTACCTCACTCTGCGGTCCAAAAGGAATGGTCGGCGTCGGCGGTTGCGGCACAGCAGTTTCCCCGATCCGACTTTTTGCTGTGGAAACTGTTTTTAGCGGGAACATCAAGCGGAAATTTATCGATCGAAAGTCTCCATATCCACTCACAGTCTTCGAAAACATGGCCGAGGACTTTATTGCCTTGGCTAATTCCGAAAAGAAGAGAAAATACGGTGGTGGAGGAGAAGGAAGAGGCACAAACAGTCGAGGCTCAAAGCGGCAGAAATGGAACAGCAACCCATCGCAGAGCGGCGCAAATACGATGCCTTTGGGTGAACGGAGGTTCGATGCCACAGCAGTAGAAGACCAGATTGATGATGCACCGTCCTCAATATCTCGATCAAACGTACGGAGTCACTCAAATCGACCACCACCAGATACATCGAAGTGGAGCGAGAAACGCAAAAAGCGAGAAGCCGAAAAGCTGAAATGGAAGAATCGCGAAAAAGAACTTCTGCAGGCTGTTATTGCCGCTCAAAAGGCAGGAACTTACAAAGAGGAGACTATAGATAACAAGAAGAAACTTCGTAGTGATGGCAATGTAGCTTTGGACGAGTCCCGCTCGTACTACGAGCTGCACGGTGGAACCATAGACAAGAGAGAAGCTCACGAGTATTTAAAGAGGATCAATGACCACCAGGCACCGTATGCTAGCCATCTACCTGAAGACATGGACGAGGCCGATAAAGCTCTGAAGCAAGCGAAGAAAGAGAAGAAACAGCTGTGTCCTGCAGACGAATTCGTACTGAAAGTGGCGAGGATGAATCCTTCAAAGGACAAGAAAAAGAAGAACCAAAGCTGCGATGACAAGGTAATCAAGAATTCAAAAGGCTCCAAGCAGCCAACTGTTACCGAAGTTTTGGAGAGAGAACCGAAGGATGGCGAGGATGCTGTTGATGGCCAAACGAGTGAAAAGAAGGGAAGATTCATCTGCTTTGTTGGTCAACTACCTTTCACCTGCACCACTGCCGATATCGAAAAGCATTTTTCTACAGTCGCGCCCTCGTCCATCCGACATATGACACACAAAGAAGGCGGTCAATCCAAAGGTTATGCCTTCCTCGAGTTCGATAACTGGGACCGAATGCGAACATGTCTTAAACTCTACCACCACTCCGAGTTCAGCGACGGCAAGTCAAAATCACGCAAAATCAACATCGAACTGACATCTGGCGGCGGCGGCAACTCCGAGAACCGCAAAGACCGCATTACCACCAAGAACGAGAAGCTAGGCAAGGAGCGTGTGAACGACTACGCCAATCGTAACAAAGATAAGCATGACGGCAACCCCAACATGACCAAACTCGGTAGCGGCGCTGCTACAAAAGGTGAAGCGGAGAAGCCCATGACCAAGCATGAACGGCGCATGGCGAAGTTCGCCGAGGATCACCGGTACACCAAAACGCAGCGTAAGAAGCTAGAGAAGCAGAAGAAGAGGGAGTTGCAGAAGAAGAACTTGGAGAGGATGCTGATTGATAAGATTAAGGCGAAGAAGAGGGCTGAGGCGGAGGCCGCAAAGTCTGGTGGCGGAAGTGGAGATTAGCCGTTATAAGTGTCAGATCAGGTATTTAAATGGAATTGATACTCGTTTGGAGCCAGCATTCAATTATCTGAAGCGGAGGTGTTGATAAAGGGAGTTGCTCTCTGGAAGACAATACCGGCCATTCCATTATCGTGATCATTAGACAGGAGCGAGGCAACTCAACCACTACCTCACTACATCGTAACATCCTCCTCCGCCTCATCAATCCTCTCCAGCCTCTTCCTCTTCCTCGTCGCCTTCTTCACCTGCGCCTCGCCCATCCTCACCTCCTGCAGCAACTCGCGCGGGAGCACCCTCTGCGCGAGCGAAAACAGCGTCTGGTGCGCGCCGCCCAGCAAGCGCTGACGCCTCATGAGCGCGACGGCGTCAGCCTCGTCGATGGTCCTGCGCCCGGCGTGCGCCGCGTACGCCGCCAGGTCCTCCGCGCACTGCTCGAAGAACCACTCGCTGGCCTGCCGCAGCGCCGCCAGCGCCTCCTTGCCCACCTTGCTGCTGCCGCTCTGCTGCTGCTGCAGCCGCTGCGCTACGCTCTTCACCAGGCTTGTTGGCAGCGCTGGGTACGACGTGCCGTGCTTCGACACCCGCACTTCGCGCGTTGCGGGCCGGCGCGCGGCTCGCGCTTGTGCCAGAGGATCCGGTGGTGCGGCGGTCTTGCGCGTTGATGTTGCTAGCGCTTGGCCGTCGTCGGAAGCGTCTGATTCGTAGTATTGCGGCATATCGTCGGCCACGGCGACTTCCTCGTCGATGAGATCTTGCGCTTCGTCGTCGGCCAAGAGTTGCGGCACGAGAGTGCTTCGACGACGGTCTGGGAAGCGAAATTGGAATGTTGGTTCTCCGTCGCTCAGCGCTGGTGGCGAGCCGGAAAGTCCTGATATGCCGCTGATTCGGCCTTGGTTCTCGCCGAACATGGCGCGTCGAAGTTCTCCAGTGGCCTCACTGTATGCTATTAGGAGGTGCGTTCTCCGTGGTGTCATAATATGAACGTACCCGTCAGAGAGCGGTCCCGTAAACTCTCCAATCTCCAAGCCAGCATCGCCTAGAACAGGCGCAGACCTGACGTGTGCATCTTCATCGTCAACCTCATCCTCATCATCAACAAAGCCATCCAGCGCAGCCACTCCATCCGCAAAGCTCTGCTCGCCGCCGCTCTCTCCGCGCAAGCGCACCCACCTCGCCGCCTCGACGCTCCCCACCGTCCCATCGTCCTCGCCCAGCGCGACGCTCACCCGCGGCGGCTCATGCCAGCTGCCGGTATCCTCCTCCTCCAGCAGCGCGCTGACCCTCGGCGGCGGCTCATTCTCCTCGTCCTCTCGCAGCTCCGCGCGGAGCGCCCTTTTCGGCGACAGCGGCACTCGAGGACTCGACTCGATGCGCTGCGAGCGTGTGGCCAGCACCCGCGCCAGCGCCCGCAGGTCGTCGCGCGGCGTCTCGCGCGCGGCGCGGCCGGAGCGGCGGCGGTCGCGCCCGGGTGTGAGGGCAGCGGTGCGCCGTTGCTGCAGTGCGCGGATGCCGTGCGGTGTTGTGGGGGCGCCGCGGCGCACCGAGAAGCGCGTTGCGCTGCGGAGGGGCCCGGTCGGTGTGCGGCCTGCGGTGTTGGGTGTCCGCGCGCTCGTGGTCTTCGCGGCGGAGCGGCTTGCGGAGCTGGCGGGGGCGGGTGTGCGGGCTTGCGGTGTGTTGGGCTTGTAGATGACTTTGCCTAGTTGGTGGAGCTGTGAACTTGTTAGTTTCGCGGACGGATGCCGAGGACGGTCTGAAGATTCATGTACATCGTTGAAGGGAGTGATGTTTGCCGTCGCTGCTACTTCTGCGTCGGCTTCTGAGTTGCGTGGAGTAACGCGTGGGCGCTTTCTACTGGGTTCAGACATATTCGCAAATGGTAGATTGAAGTATCGGTGGAATTGATAAGTTGATTGTAGTTTTCGTAGTTCAATCGTTGTTGTTGTTGCTTTCGTTCGAAGCTCGCGTCTTGGAGGACGCGCCGTAAGGCAACGAGGCAGCTTTGATCTGCTCTAATCGATAAGCCCCAAGCATGGATTGACCATTTTTTTCCTAGTGAACGAAAAGATCCAGTGACCTCTCGACTTCAAGCTTATTTTCCATGACAGATTGACTGCTCACGAATTTAATCGATTCATCTTGCAAGCTCTAGGCAATTCAGAAATTAATAGTGCCTGGAACACACGAAACCCACCTCTAAGAGAGCTATTTTCAGGCTAGACTAGGCGACATCTATGGCAGACAACGATGAACCGCAGGGCCAGAAGTCTGCAGAAGTCGGTGGTGATGAAGGTCAGAAAAACAAGAGAAAAGCCGAGAAACAAACTCCTGAGCCAAAAAGTCCCAATAAGAACAATCAGAAGCGAAGAAAGATCACCGAAGAGGATAATTATGACGACGAACTCGGCATCAACCTGTCAGTTGGCGAAATGAGCAGTCAGCTTCTGGTCGACTATCTCGCTCAGCGTTCCAAGAAATTCAAACCCAAATTGACAATGGCGGAAATGGCAGACCAGTACATTCCTCAAGAAGCAATAATTGACACTAGCTCTTGGGCCAGACAAAGAGCCACGAAGAATCTGCAATTTTTCTTGAAGGAGTTCGCCGGTAAGGGTCTGTCTTATGCTCCAGAAGATAAAGGCAGCCCACATACTCTCGTGATTGCTGGAGCTGCATTGAGAGCCACAGACCTGACGCGGCTGTTACGTGGTTTGCAAAGCGAGGATGCTAAAGTGGGAAAGTTGTTTGCAAAGCACATCAAATTAGGAGAAGCCAAAGAGTTTTGCGAAAAGAATCGGTACGCGCCATTCTTGAATCTTGAGCTTCCTGGCTTACATTCTATTAGTATGAGTCTTGGTGTTGGTACACCAAAGCGAATCTCTGACCTTCTAGACGAAGGAGCTCTCTCGTCCAAGCATCTCAAGAGGATCATCATCGATGCCTCTCATGTTAACCAGAAGAGACAGGGTATTCTCGACATGCGAGAAACACATCTACCGCTAGTCCAATTGCTATCACGGTCCGAGTTCCGAAAGCGGTATGAAAGTTCCGACAAGGACGACAGACTAAAGTTGTTGTTCTATTGAAACCTCAGGAAATCATGGACCACAATGGCCTGACATGCAATATCTGCTTAGCTCGGGAGGGATGCGTTTCACTCGAACCTTAGAATCATTCCGGGTCCATTTCGTTGGTTAGGCTCATAGACAAAGAAGGCCACTGCGATTCGGAACATATAGTTCAGCAGTGCTTTTTGTCAGGCAAATCATGGCAATGGCATCAAACTTCGGTGCTTATTTACCCTTTCCACTTTCATTTGGCCTTTGATTTGGCTTTCATACGGTTGGTAACGACGCCAAGCGTTGCGTACGTAGTCATCAGCAGTTGGTACAGCCGTGCAATTGTTTGACTGTTTCATGGCGGAAACATGGTAAAGGACGCTATGTAGATAGCACGGAACAGCAAAGTCAACAGGCAGACTCCAGGGTACACAGGAAAGAAGCGATGGTGTCAATGGGCGATGACATGAAGTGCAGAAAAGAAGTCGTTGGTGGCGTTTGGACGTTTGAGTTTGGCTTCGAGCTGGCTGGGATGCAGCTGTGGGAAGTGGTGGGCTCTGTGTGCTCAGTGGGCTCTGGGCATTATGGGAGTGCGTTGACTGAGTGGACTGAGTGGAGCGAGTGGTCGTTTTGCCTTCAATTAGGTTGGGTCTTCGCTCTGTAGCCGCGCTGCTGCAATTAGCTGCCGCCAATGGACACCGCTTTCTGGATGCACTCTGCTTTGCTGCTGCTTGATTGCTTGCTAGTTGCATGCTAACCATTTTGCTTACTGCTAATCTCTGCTTCCCAGGAGCAGCCACAAATTCGCACCCACACAAGAGACACACACACGCTCTCTTAGGTGCTCTCTACTCCGTCTACCCCCCCAGTCCCTTCGCCGCGTATCAGAAACTTTTCACCCTTACCCTCCACTCCGCGGTCCGAATTCATCCTATCCCTTCCCATCCACATTCCCAATCCCATCTGATTGATCCTCATCTTGCACTCCCTGCTTCGTCCTAACTCCAACACGTCGCAGCCTGCGCAACGTTTGAGGTTGAGCTGGTTCCCTCCTCGGCTGCACTCCCAACTTGCTCCGATCCGCCCCTGTAACCTGCCACAGGGTCGATCCAACAATCACTCAAACTCTTTGCTGCATCCCATCAGTACGCGCTCGCCTTTTCGCTTCATCCTTCTTCTCCCCAGTCGAGTCATCTAACACCTGCGCCGGACGCTATCCTTGGCATCTGGTTACGCCGTGCTGCCGCACGTTGTACAACCGCCCGCAGGGGTCTCTCTACTTTCTACAACACCCGCTGAAGGGCCTTGCGTCTGATCTTCCCCAGTTCTCGCACCAGAGCCTTAAACGTCCGTGCTGCCTGCATATTTCCATACCTCCTCGTTGCTTTCTGGCTCCTGGTAAGCCGGCAACTACACGCAGCTTCTATTCCCAGGCTTTGGTCCATACTGATGTTATTCAGGCTGCGGTGCAGCTGGCGAAATTTCTCTCCAGCTACCCTGATCGACTAGTACGAGCTTGTCGATAGCACTACCTCCTCGCAACGCATTGTTTTCGCTATGGCTGGCGCTCCACCGACCAAGTCATTGAAGGTAAGCTTGCTCGTCGTACATGAGATGACCTACACGCTAATGATTCTTTCCCAGTGTGTGGTAACCGGTGACGGTGCAGTTGGAAAGGTAACTTCCGACTCTACTCGATGATCCATATACAATACTAATCCGATTGCAGACATGCCTTCTCATATCCTATACCACCAATGCCTTCCCCGGCGAGTATATTCCCACAGTGTCAGTCCTATCTATAACATAATACATCAAGAGTTGCAACTTATTCGGTCTTAGATTTGACAATTACTCTGCCAATGTGATGGTTGACGGCAAGCCGATTAGCCTTGGTCTGTGGGATACTGCTGGTCAGGAGGACTATGATCGTCTCCGCCCATTGTCTTATCCACAAACCGATGTGTTCTTGATCTGCTTCTCCATTGTGAGCCGTGCATCGTTCGATAACGTAAAAGCTAAAGTGAGCTTGGCAAGATATTCAAACACAATCAACATACTGACTGACCGCTTCTAGTGGGCTCCAGAAATTGAACATCACGCTCCGGGCGTTCCAATCATCCTCGTCGGAACCAAACTAGACCTACGAGACGACGAAGCTACAAAGGAGAGCATGCGGAAGATGCGAACGTCACCGGTGACATACGAGGAGGCACTTCAAGTCAGCAGAGAAATCAAGGCACAGAAATACCTCGAATGCTCTGCACTGACGCAACGTAACCTCAAGAGCGTTTTCGACGAAGCCATCCGCGCCGTTCTTAACCCACGTCCACCACCAAAGGCAAAGAAGTCGCGAGGTTGCGTCATCTTGTGAAGAAATGGTCTTGGAATGCTGGATCGCCCCTTACATAACATGCACATTGCAAATACCTCGCAAGATAGAAAATTGGGTCCAGCATTTATCATGGCGTCGATACGGCTTGGCGATGCTCTCTACCTCGTACGTGGCGTGAAGGTGTAATCGGCGCGGCAACATTGGAACATGGCGGTAGGCTGTGTGAAAGGCGAAAGTTTGGCGTGCCAATCTTGAAGAACCACTCAAGTCTACAGTTCTACCTCCATTGCGTACATACCCAGGAAAGTGTTCTCTGCAGACTCTGGAGTTGAATCACAACGGACCACGCTCGTTATTCTGGGCTGTAAGGCTTAAGGTGCGGATGTGGAACTTTGTTGACCGACATGAGAGGATAACTGATAACAGCTGGGTTTTTAAATGTACCTTTTTGAACCGTTTAGACTTTATCTTCCCCTTCATTGTTGGCCTGGAACACGTTTCACCTTGGTGCTATACTTGGTTGAATTTGTAGATAACGCACAAGTCAAGATTCCCTATAATCGTCATTTAGATCTCAGCTGGAAAGTGTAATTGTTGCTCCCAAATGTAAAACCCAAAAGCGTGGATACCTACTAGGTAGCCTAGTAAAGACCCTTCAGCGACGTAGCTCGAGACAGCTTCTTCAACCTACATCATACGACTTCAAATCAAGTTAAATTTCGAAGTGAAGCTTATGACCATCCTCCAACTTCAGTATGTCATCTAGTTCACCATTCTACGATGGTGACCTGCAGAGTGGTATAGCGAAAGCTATACAAGAATCAAAAGCTGTCGTCATATTCCTCAGAGGTGCGACCTAGGAACCGGTAACGTTAAGAAGCTGCAACAATAACTGACAGCGAACAAGACGAAAACTCTGAAAGTGAGAATTGGTCACAGGATCTTTTCTCAAGACAAAATGTATTCTCTCCATTCTAACGCGTCTCCGGCCATTGACTTACGATCGAGAACAGGTGTCTGATATCCTTACCTCCAATGCCGTCGTACTCCGGATAGACAAAGACTCCCAACAAGAGGCCTTGCTCTCTGCTTTCTGCAAGGTGGACGGATATCCTTCGCTGGTAGTCATAAAGTACGTTCAAGAGCAATGCTTAAAACTACACATGAAACTTACTGACAGCTGAAAAAGAGATGGCAAACTCCAAGCGCATATTGGTCCGGACATGGAGCTGGATGAGGTCACGAAGAAGCTTGAAGTCCTATTCCAACCGGAGCTATCACAAAGCAGATCAACTGAGACTTCGGCAGCCTCCGAACCTATAGCGGCGAATTCGACGTCTCAACCTCCATCCACAACAGAATCTGCAACATCACAAAATCACAATCTAGATTCAACACCAGCGCCTACTTCGTCCTCAAACGCTCCCGCAACCGCCGAAAATGCACCCACGAGTTCATCATCCGCTCCTCCGCATGTTAATCCCTCACCATCAACCTCTAAAGGCAAAGGAAAGGCTCGCGCCGCTGATCATGAGCTATCTCCTCCAGACACCTCCCTACCCTCGACAGCACCACCACCACGATCCGCCAGTCAACTAGACTGGATTGAAAAGCAGCGACAGCGTCAAATTGAAGCAAAGCGAGAACGCGAGCGTATAATGGCCCAAATCGAAGCCGACAAAGTCGAACGCCGCGCCAAACGGCTCGCAGACAAAGAAGCGCACTCCGCCCACCCACCCACCACTCCCTCCTCTCCTCCACCGCACCACTCCAGCAGCTCCTCCGCCGCCCAAACCCACCTCAGCATCCGCCTCCTCGACGGCTCCACGCACCGCACGACCCTCCCCTCGACCGCCACGCTGGCCACGCACCTCCGCCCGCTGCTCACCTCCACGCACCCCGATCTGCACACCACCGCCTACACCTTCAAGCACCTCGTGCCGCCGCCCGCGCCGGCCCAGCCCATCGAAACACCCGACGAGCACCGCCCGCTCAGCGAGCTGGGCCTCGCGCCGTCCGCCGCCCTCGTCCTCGTGCCCGTGCCGCACGCCACGGCCGCGTACGAGCGCGGTGCCGCGCTCGCCCTGCCGTGGGAGTGGCTTGGCGGCGTGGTTGGCGCGGCGCGGGCAGCAGTCGGTGGTGTCGCCGGCTGGTTTGGCGCGGCGGCCGAGAACCCGGCGGGCGACGTGGACGGCGGAGGGACGGATGGGCGCGCGAGAGGCGCGGCGAATGTGCGCACGCTGGCGGATCGGAGGGATGATGGTGGTGGGAGCAAGGAGGAGAGTAATCGCTGGTATAATGGGAATCAGCTGAGTTTTCAGGGGCGGGATGAGGATGATTGGGATGGTAGGACGTGACGCAGTGGGATGGGATGGGATTGCATTGTGCGGGGCGTGTGGGCAGAGAGATACACTAGATTGAGAGGAGAGAAACTCTGATGCCATTGAAATTTTGTTCGACGAGCCGTGCGTCGTTGGCCGGCTGCGTCTCTATACTATGCCGCGTGATCGACTAACTCCAGTCCATGCTTGGTTCTCGCATTCTCCGCATCTTTCTAGTACGGGCGCGCCGCGCTCTGGCACGCCTTCAGCTGGTCTAAATACCACCCGCAGATGGTCAGGTCGCCCTGGTTCTGATCCATGCAGCTGCGGAAGCTGGCCACCTGCTCGCCGCACACCGCCGGCGGCTGGTACTGCGACGATTGAACCGCGTCCGCTTGCTGCTGCTCCGTCGGTGCCGACGACCCGCCGAACCACCCGCCGATGGCGTGGCCGATGCTGGAGCCCACGGCTACGCCGCTGCGCGTGCAAATGTTAGCGTGGCAACTTCACAACTCCTGTGCTTACGTCCGTCGCGTCGGCGGACGGAGAGAGACTTACGCGGCGGTGGAGGCCATTTGGCCGAACAGACCGGGTCCCTGGCTTGTCTGCTGTTGAGGGGGAGCTTGCTGGGTCTTTGTTGGAGCACCGGATGGTGGATAGGCAGCCGTGCTTGCGGGTCGAGTTTGAGGCGTTGACGTTGAGACAGGAGCTCTGGCTGGAGCAGCAGTGGGTCGAGATGGAGCGGCACGACCACGGGATTGGCGAGGCATGATGATGAGAGTTTGTTGGATTTCGGAGGGTGATTCAATGTGGTTTATGGGTTGAGTAATGGAGAGAGGTTGAAGGCGGAAAGTTTGGGTGAAGGTAGAGAATGGAGGTCAAGCTTCAAGCCAGAGTACGGTAACGGCGGCGACTTTGAGCCGAGATGCCGACCTCACGACCAGTGAATTCTGCACGAGTTTATTTTGAATTTATCTACTTCAAAATCCAACTCTCCAGCCCATTTCAGTGTATGCAGGTCGTCGTCGATTACCATTCTTGATTATCGTGGAGTGGTACCGAGCTGGTTGAAAATCGATCTTCCTTTCAGGAGTGCAATCTCATTCAATTGCCGCTTTCTACGAATAGAATCTTCCCAGTATTATAGTTTCTCATGGAAAGCTTAGTCTTCGAGTCTATAGCAACGATCATACAGACAGTGGGATAGGAAATGACGGTCCTCAACAAGTCATTGAATAACATAGCGAATGAAGCATATTGGCCAAGGGTATGATACACCTCCATACAATTCACAGCGTTACTGTGGTGATCATCAAACATTTGTAAGGGTTACCATCATCTCGCCGTATGATTAAGAAGTGTGGAATTGCTCAGAAATGCTCGGAGATGACCATCATTCTTGCATCTTATCAACAGGCTGGTCGTAAGGCCCCTGTCGGATATAAAACGCAGACGGAGGTGAAAAGTCACGCGTTTAGCACTGTTGCATCTTGATTACCTCTGTGACCAGAATAGCATCTGAATACCTTATCTTCCTTCTACAGCGAAGATACATCTGTAAAACTCGGACTTCATTCATCAGCTGCGAATGCCGTAAATTGGGATGAAATACTCCGCATCACATGTGACAAGAGCGCACTCGCGATGTGTACGTGACAGCTGAAATGAAAAGTAGGGACAACCATACAGTAGCAGGATACTCGATATCATATAGAGAAGTGTTACATCGAAACAAGCAGCTGAGTAAGGTACGTAGTTCTAGGTGAGTCTTCTAATTTGGAGATTGAGGCGTCCGCGAGCTCTTCTGACTCGTTTTAATCTGTCAATCACGCAATTGCAAAACTTCTAGGATTTAGGTCATTTCCGTCGCTCAGGGTCTCCTTGCCGCTCCTGCCACACGCCATCGATGGCGAGCTTTACAAGTTTAAAGTCTCGGTCAATTCCAATGGCAAACTTCCTTAATCCACTTCGCCCAAATCCTGAGAGGAGCTATTTAGCCATCTCTGTGTGTACAATCGAACGGACAACTACTCTGAACGCGTATACAACCATCAATTATATTTTCCTCAGCCTTACGGGGCTTTTGGATATTCAAGGCAAACCCTGAGCCGGTCGATTCCTTTTTTCCGGTTCTTCTTTCGTTTTACTTGTCTAATCACTTCGGGAATGGCCAATCCTCCTCATGGTATGATGATATACGTCCGATTGGTGTTAAAGTTTGAAAATCTAACCGTTCTCAGGCGGAGTCCTAAAAGATCTCATTGCCCGCGATGCTCCGTGGAGAAAGGAGCTCGCGGCAGAGGCGGAAAAGCTTCCAGCCTTGGTTCTTACCGAGAGGCAGCTTTGTGATCTTGAATTGATTCTCAATGGCGGCTTCTCGCCTCTAGAAGGTGTGCACAAGTTCTTTGTGATTGTAGCGGGTTGAGCATGGAAGCTGTATTGTACTTCAGAGAAACTGAATCACTTCGAAAGAGGAAGGAGACAAAATTCACACCATTCAGTAACCAGAGGAAAATCGATAGCTGGGACCAAGACACTAACATGGCAAATCGTAGGATTTATGAGCCAAAAGGACTACGATGGCGTGGTTAACAAGCTCCGTCTCGCAGATGGGAATCTCTTCTCCATGCCAATCACTCTCGATGTGTCGATAGAAGAAATTGAGATCCTTGGCATTAAACCGAAAGCCAGAATAGCCCTGCGGGACTTCCGAGATGATAGAAATCTCGCCATTTTAACGGTTGAAGACATATACAGACCTGACAAGAATACGGAAGCAGTGAAGGTGTTTGGCGGAGATGAAGAACATCCTGCGATTCGATACCTTTTCAATACCGCCAAAGAGTACTATGTAGGCGGGAAGATTCAGGCCATTGATAGACTGATGCACTACGACTATGTGGCTTTACGCTTCAGCCCGGCAGAGTTGCGACTACATTTCGACAAGCTTGGCTGGAGTCGAGTCGTTGCTTTCCAGACGAGGTATTCATTACTTTCGATAGGTTTCCGAGTTGCATGCGCTAACTGGCACGAACAGAAATCCTATGCATCGAGCTCATCGCGAACTCACAGTAAGAGCTGCACAAGTACGACAAGCGAATGTCCTGATTCATCCCGTTGTTGGTCTCACAAAGCCCGGAGACATTGATCACTTCACACGAGTGCGTGTCTATCAGGCACTACTTCCACGTTATCCCAATGGAATGGCAGTTCTAGGCCTCCTCCCGCTTGCTATGCGCATGGCCGGACCTCGAGAAGCAATTTGGCATGCCATCATCCGCAAGAACCACGGTGCAACGCACTTCATTGTGGGTCGTGATCACGCTGGCCCAGGCAAGAATAGCAAAGGCGTTGACTTCTACGGCCCATATGACGCGCAGGATGCGGTGGAGAGGTACCGTGACGAGCTAGGTATTGAGGTCGTACCATTCCAGCAAATGACATATCTACCGGACTCGGACGAGTACAAGCCGAAAGATGAGGTTGAACCAGGCGTGCGCACACTGGACATCTCTGGCACGGAGCTGCGACGACGACTACGGACAGGCGCTCCGATCCCGGAATGGTTCTCGTACCCGGAAGTGGTGCGCGTGCTGCGCGAGAGCTACCCGCCTCGCAGCAAGCAAGGCTTCACAGTGTTCTTGACAGGCTACATGAATAGCGGCAAGGATGCGATCGCGCGAGCGCTCAACGTCACGCTGAACCAGCAAGGCGGCCGCTCTGTCTCCCTTCTGCTGGGCGACACCGTTCGCCATGAGCTGTCTTCCGAGCTCGGTTTCTCGCGCTCCGACCGTGACAAGAACATCGCACGCATTGCCTTCGTTGCGTCAGAGCTCACCAAGGCTGGCGCAGCCGTCATCGCTGCCCCCATTGCTCCTTTCCAACATGCCCGCAGGAGCGCTCGCGAGCTGGTTGAGAAGTACGGCTCCTTCTTTCTAATCCACGTCAACACGTCACTGGAGTACTGCGAGCGTACTGATAAGCGAGGCATCTATGCTGCGGCAAGGCGGGGTGAGATCAAAGGATTCACTGGAGTTGATGATCCATACGAGTTGCCGGAGAAGGCGAATCTCACAGTCGATGTGGAGAGGGCTAATGTCAGAACCATTGTGCATCAGATTGTGTTGCTTCTTGAGGCGGAAGGCTTATTAGATCAGCTTTAGTTTCGCTTTGAAGGATTTCATAGATGCATGCTAGTGGGAATTGGGTGAACGATTACGAAGTAGAGACGCTTAGATTTCATATTTCCTAGCAGCCGAACGTGATAGAGGCTAGATAACTAGAAAATATCTCCTCATTTGAAATCGATGTCCTTAAAGGCCACGAACGCATGGGTATAGAACACCGATCCATGCAATTTTGCCTCATGCTGAAAGGCATTCCCGAACTCCTACCTTTAATATCAAAGTACCGAAAGTCATAGAGAGAATATTCCCGTCCGACAATGCATGGACAGTATGCTTTAGTATCAGCACATGTGCGTCCGGGTTCGTCGTCGCCTATAAGATCCTCATATCATGATGTCGAAATACTGAAACTGAGTTAGTTAGCTCTGCCTAATCTTTATCTTGAGTATTTCGTAATAAGTTATCGCGTACCTATCCTTCAACTTGAGTGATCTTCTACCATCCATAGCCCTGATCCCATGGCGCACTATCGTGTACATAGTCAGGCTCGAAGTGCGCCGCAGCCCCCAAGCCCCGGAAACCTCGCACCGTGCCCTCAAACAACAGCTGCTCCCTCTGCTCTACTTTAACCGTCACCACAGTGCGCGGTGACACCAGATACTGGATGTCTTCAATGTTAAGTGTGGTGTTATACACCTTTGAGAGCAGGACATGGATATCAGGCCGCTCGAGCTCGAAGTCGCGGTTGATTACGAAGAACGTGGTGGTTTCGGAGCGGGGACGACGCTGTGGCTTGAGCATGCCGTGATATGTGAGCTGACGCCAGTTGATGGTGACGTAGCCAAGGATATTGTCGGTCCAGTTGGTGGGAAGGGGGCTTGTGGACTCGACGTGAGCGTCGATGACAGGAATAGTTGCTTTCAGGTCGTTGAGGATGCCGTTAGTCAGTCGCTTCACTTTCAGGTCCGTCGAGATGGCGGCGAAGAGCGTACGACTGATGAACGAGTGCTCATTACGGGTGAGACGGGCGACCGCGGTTTTGCCCTTCGAGTGCCATGTCGAACCACCTAGGGTAATCAACTGCAGCTGGGGTAAATACCCAAGATGCGGATGATCAATTGGAATGGTGAAGGCGGTCCCATTGCGTTGGGCGGTGATGATCGTCTGTACTTAATTAGTGCTGAAAGACAACGGATATTTTGGGTGGCGAGTTTGAGATTTATCTCAAAAGAGCTGACAAAAAAAAGAGTAGCGACATGTTGAAACTCCTTGGCCGTTTTTTCTTTCTGTCGCTAGCTCTTGCTACTGGCGTAGTGCTTGAATGAGAGGGACTGCTTCTAGGAGATCTTACCGGCTGGACAGGTGCGCTGGGGACCATCGAATCGTAGCTCATAGCCAGGAGAGCCGGAGAAGGCTGCTGTGAGGTATTGCAACTGCCTGCCACTGCAATCCTGGTGACAAGGAGGTCGGTCGACTTTGCACCGTTGTTGAAGGTTGTCATCTCGATGTCCTCCACACTCAAACAGCAGTGGCCAGAGAGAGCATTCTTCAAACACTGAGGAATCCACATTGTTTCGGACGTCAAATTTCGAGTTCAATGAGATTCTACCAGTAAAACGAGATGATAGGTACGGACGGTGGGTGATACGTTTAGAAGATGATGCGACTTGATGAGGTACAAAGGGTTGAACGATCAACGGAAGATATTCGAGATGATACGCGTATCCTAAGTTTGAAGGTGGTGAAGAGTTGAAGGTGAAGATGAGTCAAACAGAAAATGCCGTTTGATCAAAGAAAGTGATCGTGAACAGTGGGTATCTTCGGCGTAAAACCCAAGCTTTCAGTTCAAAGATCCCACGCACCGACCCGCAAGGTATGTTCAATTTGGCAGCTCGTTGCTTAGAACCGGGACAGGTAACGTGATGGTACGCGGTGTTGCGTAGTGACGTTTTGTTACAGGTGTTGCTATAGCTACTAGTAGGAGTAAAACTGCCTAGCAGTGAGAAGAGAATACAAAACCGACACGCACGCCAGCTGCACGTAAAGCATATGGAGACGAAGATTCGCATCAGATCTATTAAGCGTGAGCGAGACACATATACAGAGATCATCAAGTGGAGTACTGGCCTATCTTAACAGCTCGCAACTTTCGCAGATGAAGAAAGACAATATCACCGCCTCAGTGCTAGTAATTTCTCCTGGTTTCGACTCTAAGAACCAAACCTCCTTAGCTGACCTCATGGAATCTCGTCTTCATCGTCTCCGAAGCCAAATGTAAAACCGCCTTCACTCTCTTGTTCGGCACCGATCTTCGTAATTGTCTCCCACTTTGTCCTTACGCTCCCATTCCTCTCTAACTTCTGTATCGCTTCTTCCAGTAACTGGGGATGGTGTTCACGCATTCTCTCTACGAATAAGCCATATGGATCCGTTACACCCTCTCGAAACCCGCTCACTTGGTCTGGGCTGTCCTTTAGAAACTTCATCACCTCTACAAGACGTCGCGGAGGTACAAAATTCTGCGTAACTGCAATACTCTCCTCCAAATTGAGTACAAGGTGGAACCATCCTGACGGTACATGGAGCAGTTCACCGGCTCGACAAACACCTTCTTTACAGCCTGGTGTTGCACGAGCAATCTCATGGAAGTTAAGAAGGTATTCTGCAATGCTGAGTGGCGAGGTCACTTCGCTTCCGTCCTCAGAGATAATAACGCCAGGAGGTGGTGGTAATGTCGGCGAGGATGGAAACATTATCCAATATTTCGAGCCGGAGAGGACAGCGTTCCACGCAGATGTTGCGTTGGGATCCTTATGAAACGTTGAACCCGAGCGGGAAGGCCCTATGATTAGCCAACGATGGTCTGGACGGGAAGGCCCAAGGCAGTCGAAAAGGTCGGGACCGAAGCACGATGGTGGCGCGTAGGAATTTTGTAGTAGAGACATCTTCGAGGCGAAAGAGCGGTCGAAAAGATACAGTGGACTTTCGTCGGATTGATTATGCATGTAAGAGACATAGATGGATAGAGGCCAGTCTACAGACTCCGCATGGAAGGATACCTCTCCATAGTCTTTTAGAAGGGATTCAATTGTCCAAGAGCCGAGAATGGGCCATTGCTTCATAGGTGCCGTCAAGATGAAAGGTTGATTTGACCACTTAGAAGCAAACTCTTCCTCGCTGAGGTTATCGAGTCTGACAATTTCGTTTGCCTTTGGAATGTTTTCCGAGAACGGCCTTAACGGAGCATGGGCGCAAAAGAATGGACGATGGAGAACGTCTGAAAAGACGGTCTCACACCTAATCTTAGCACAATGCTCACTATCAAGGTTTAGAAAGGTTGATCGCCAGGATCCTTTCCAGGAGAATCCCTTTGGTCGGCTCTCGACAAACAGTGAACGCCAAAGCTCGTCGGAATGACAGAAAGCATATAGGAATCTGCAAGTTTGACCCAATTCTCCTAGCTCTTTTGCTTCAAGATAGTCCAAGAAATGCATAAGAAGTTCATCAGGCAGACGAGCAAGATACCCGGCGCTACACTTGCTGTTCCAAGGCGAAGTGTATGCATTGCCGGAGGGCTTTACTCCCAAAGGATGGCGCACAATCCTTTGCGTATACTCGTCTTCAGCCTTTGGTGACTCAGAAAACATGACTGGAACTTTAATTCGTTTACTAGGCCGCCTGTCTTCTGAAACAACGCTGGACGCCAGTCGACTCATATTGGTCTTCACAGCCATTGTGCGAATAATCGGGTGACGTCGGAAGTAACTCCGGCTGGATTTGAGATAGAATGTGAGCGCAAACAGCGGAATATTGGGTGGAAGCGGATGGAAAATGTGCTGAAAGTCATAGAATACCGTCTCTCTGGGTCTGAAGGCATATTCTGGTAGTATTGATTGTAGATGGTGCAGAATCAAGTCGGGTTTGTGACTCGCTCTGGTGGCTCTCACAGGTGGCTCGGAGGCTCCATTTTCGCCACAAATTTTTCTCCCCTTCTATCGTAAATAAGCTCCACCGCGATCACACGAAAAAAGTTCTTCCACTCAACTTCAACAATCAACAACAACCAAAAATCTAACAACTTTTCCCACTAGATATCAGAGCGACTCTCATCGGTGAGAGTCAGATATCTAGTTTATTCAACTCCGAAACACTTTACACACCATCGTCAGGCGACGCTTCAGTCCAGAAGCCTCGCCTTGCCCCGCGGCTTTACGAATCTTTTCCTGATCACAGAGCGAAACGCCTGTGATCACCAGCTTCTAAAGCGCAATCATGGCTGACTCCAAGGGACTTGAGGATGTCCCAGAAGGTATGTGTTTGCTGGCAAAAGCCTATGTATTCTTCGCCTCGGATACATGGCAGGTCCGAGCGAAGTCCACAACAGATGTTAGATTTCGAACAAAACACTAACGGGAAACAAAACAGGTCAGATCGAGTCCAACTACGATGAGACAACCGACTCCTTCGATTCGATGAACCTCAAGCCCGAGCTTCTTCGTGGCGTCTACGCCTACGGTTTCGAACGTCCGTCTGCTATCCAGCAGCGCGCCATTATGCCCATCATCAAGGGTTAGTACAAACACATGATTCGGATTTGATGAGTTTAGCTGCTAACAGATGTCCAGGTAACGATGTCATTGCTCAGGCTCAGTCTGGTACTGGCAAAACCGCCACATTCTCGATCTCCGTCCTCCAGAAGATTGATCCTAACCTCAAGTCCTGCCAGGCCCTTATCCTGGCCCCGACACGTGAGCTTGCTCAGCAGATTCAGAAGGTTGTTGTCGCCATTGGCGATTTCATGAGCATTGAGTGCCATGCTTGTATCGGTGGTACGAGTGTTCGCGACGATATGAAGGCACTTCAGGATGGCCCACAAGTCGTTGTTGGCACTCCCGGCCGTGTCCACGACATGATCCAACGTCGCGTCTTGAAGACCGATAACATGAAGATCTTCGTTCTTGATGAAGCCGACGAGATGTTGTCTCGTGGTTTCACTGAGCAGATCTACGACATCTTCCAGCTTCTTCCTCAATCCACCCAAGTCGTCCTTCTCTCCGCCACCATGCCTCAGGATGTACTTGAGGTCACGACAAAGTTCATGCGTGATCCGGTCCGTATTCTTGTCAAGAAGGCAGAACTTACGCTCGAAGGTATCAAACAGTTCTACATAGCAGTCGAAAAGGAAGACTGGAAACTTGATACTCTCTCCGATCTGTACGAGACCGTCACCATCACACAGGCTGTTATCTTCTGCAACACCCGCAGAAAGGTGGACTGGCTCACTGATAAGCTCACTGCTCGTGACTTTACAGTGTCTGCTATGCACGGCGATATGGACCAAGCTCAACGTGACGTGATTATGAAGGAGTTCCGTTCTGGTTCATCTCGTGTGCTTATCGCCACCGATCTTCTCGCCCGTGGTATCGATGTCCAGCAAGTCTCACTTGTCATCAACTACGATCTTCCTGCGAACCGTGAAAACTACATTCATCGTATCGGTCGTGGTGGACGTTTCGGTCGAAAGGGTGTTGCCATTAACTTTGTCACGGCAGAAGATGTCCGCATGATGCGCGAAATTGAACAATTCTACAGCACCCAGATTGAAGAGATGCCGATGAACGTTGCTGGTGAGTACACGTCCAACCTTAGCTCTTAGAAATATATGCTAATATCTCTTAGATCTCATTTAAGCGCCTGACGATGTATGACGACTTGCACCCGTGAAAGCGACGTTTGCTCAGATATTCTTTGAAAACTGTCGACGTAATACGAGTGGCGGGTCGACTTTGCAATGGAGCATCCCTGGAGGCTCTGCTCAATGAAAAAGTGGTTTCTAGCTGGGCTTTCCAGCCTCGAAAAGAAGACAAAAGACTCTCTTGGGTTCTTATGTTGCTTTATGCCACTGATTTCTGGTGCGTGTTAGTTATCTAGAAGCGGTACGGGGTTGAGCTTTGCACATTTCTCTGATTTTCTGTGGGCTTTGCGCTGCACAGTATATCGCGGTCAGCATTTATTCGGGATCGTCGACTGCACTTTTCTTTATTGGCTTGGTTATGAAGGCGTGGGCTTGCGGTGTGTTTTCACCGTTACCACGCCCTTTCATTGACAATAGACGGCATATACTGTGTGAAATTCTCTCTTCATGCGTGGTTTGCTTATCGTTTCCTTAATCGTCTCCTTGCGCCAATCAATCCCGTCCTCAAGGTTTCTTCCCAATTCGAAATTTCTTGGCGTGAACCACATTTCATGCCAGTTCAACTTCATGTTTCGATTCTTTTGAAATAAACCAACCTCACTCTTATTCCTTTGAAGTCTCTTCCGCACTTGTATTAGTGATATGCCTGGTCTCACACAGTCACTGACACATAGTTATGGTTCCCCAACCTATGAACCCAACTTCACTGCTATTGCAACACCAACTTCATCGCGAACACGGTTACCTTCTTAACCGCGTCAAGTCAATAGAAGCGCAGAACTCTATACTTGATACTACGCTCAGAACAGTTGACGAAAACAGCAAAGCGGTATCAACACTCCGAGACAATGTCATAAATCTCACTTCCGACTTGACAGACGTTGAAAAGAGCGTTAAAGAGATCCATAGCCATCTCGAAAGGCTTGATCATGAATCGAAACAACAAACCTCCAAAGATGTTGAGACTCTAACATCCGCTTGCGACGTAATTAGGCATGAGATAGCCTTGTTGAAAGCTAAGAATGGTCAACTCGCCACGAGAATAGAAGTCATTGAGAAATGTCAAACTAAAAACTCAAAGAACGAGAAATTGTGCAAAAAAGATAATGCTACCGAGACTCGTGCTTTGAAACGCCGCATTGAGCTTCTTGAATCCAATCACAACGAAGATGCCTTGAGATTGAAGGAGATGCAAGACCAACTCTCTGCACTTGAGAGAATGAATAGGTCATTAGTCACGGCATATCAGAACCTAAAGCGGAACAATGAGGACAATCTTTCGGAGGGATTTATGACTACTATTCGGTATGAACAAGTCGAGGCAAGTCAGCCCATGTGGTCGGTGCCATCTTCTGGTCAATCAGTACAACTTAGATCCAGTCCTTTGCTTGAGAAGAGGTCAGTTGCTTACCAAAACTTGATGTCGATCTTGAATACTGATTTACGTCTTATGTAGTCACCCGCTCATTTTAGTTTCTGCAAGACGCGAAGGCCTTCAAACCGAAGTCAACGAAAACGAAGCCAAGGCTTCAAAGTTCTCAGCCAGCACTAATGAACCTTCGACGTCACATGTCCACACATGTCAACCTCGACGCTCTTCACGAATTGCAAACCGTAAGGGTCGGAGCACTCGACCAGGTGTGCAGAACGCTGCAGCAATGGTGGAAATGCAGAAGTCAAAGATCCCGTTAATCGCCTTGGATGAGCTCGAACCTACACAGTCCACGAGCAGAACACTTACGGACCCAGCAACGCATGCGAGAGTAGACTTAGGCCGAGATATCATTTCCTCAGACATCTCTCAGAAGTCTGATCGTACGGCTTATAAAAAGGAGCCAAAGAGATCAATTGTGTTTGGCCCGATGCCGCCAATTGAAGAGCTGTAGAGCGAAGTTGATGAGGCAACAGTACTGTAGAAGGGCGGCGCATTCTCTGCGCTGGGATCCATGATCCTCATAGAAAGACGCAGACAGAGCTGGGACTTTAAGTTTGGGGCAATCAATAATGAAAATGGCATACATCAATTCATACCTGCAGGATTAGGAGCACTAATTCGGGGCAGTAACTGCGTTGGCCCCGTCAAGGGGAGGAATACTGTAGAGTCGCGTCCACGTGAATTTTGCTACACCCCCTTAGCGCCACATTGTAAAACTGTCGAAACGTATCATAATTCAAAGATCTCAGTTTCAAGATATTCAAGTGTTGTGTGTGAGTCAAAAGGGTTGTATTTCTTAGGTCTGCCGGCGTAGTCTAGAGTAATAAGCTGGGATACATCTAGGGACACGCCACTTTTGCCCCTGTGCCCGTAACTCCAAGGTTTCTGATAAATTTCCTCAGGCAATACTGGTGCTTTTCGAGCATGAACATTTTCGAAGCTTCAATTTCATTCATTTCGAGATGGCGCATCCTCGTTATCCATCTCTCTCATTGCTAAGAGCTTTACGATCCTCATGTGAAGTATTTAGTGGTCGACTTTCGAATTGTACGAATGCTGTTGCGAAAAGCTTCAAATCGCATCCGAAACAATCCTCTCGATCATTCCAGCAAAGCAGTCGAAAATACCATGTCTCCCACCAAATCAATGCCTCAAAAACATTTCGAAGATCTCAATCGTGCGTTTACGAGCGCCTTACCTCTCGTCCGGCACCAACTACCACCCTTCGGTCCTTCACGACCACTGCATCCCTCCGCTCGAAGACGGTTCAAGAAGCCAAAACCCGCGCAAAACTAGGGGTATTACACATCTCTCCAGGAGCAGCGCTCTTTCGAGGTACCTGCTGCCCATTCCCCATATAACATGCTAACGGGCGGAACCGCAGCCATTAACGCTGAAAGCAGGCGTGCTGTTCGTGCTCACAGGCTTCGCCATTATCATGTACTTCCGCGAGGAACGCGCGCGCATGGACCGCAAACGTATCATCGAGCAGACAAAGGGAATTGGCAAGCCGAAAGTTGGAGGCCCGTTTTCGCTGATCGATCATGAGGGAAGGCCCTTTACAGACAAGGATATGAGAGGGAAATATAGTCTGGTACGTTGGGATGGTTTGGCAGCGTGGTGCTACAAAGTGGACAAACGGATGAAGATACTGACTGCTCTCGGTTAGGTGTATTTCGGCTTCACGCATTGCCCAGATATCTGCCCGGACGAGCTCGACAAGATGGCCGACATGATCGACCGGGTCAAGGCAACCAGCGGCGACATCCTACTGCCCATTATGATCTCGTGCGATCCTGCTAGAGATAGACCTGAAGTTCTGAAGCCGTATTTGCGCGAGTTCCATCCAGATATCATTGGCTTGACTGGTCAATACGAGGACATCAAGCAAACCTGCAAAGAGTACAGGGTATATTTCTCCACACCGCCCGAACTGAAGCCAGGACAGGACTATCTAGTCGATCACAGCATCTACTTCTATCTAATGGGTTCGTCAATAGATCGGTATCTGATACAGGCTCTAACTGATGCTGTATAGATCCAGAAGGCGACTTCGTCGAGGCAATTGGTCGTAACTTTACAGCAGAGCAGGCAGCCAAAGTTATCACTGACCACATCAAAGATTGGAGTGGTCCTCTCGACAGAAGTCCGAGAACGTCGGCCGCATTAGCTTAGATCATAGCGATTGATCGTGTTGACGAAGATGAGCGGTGAGCATTGGGTGCGTTCTGTGTCTCCTCTCATCATAATGGCGTTGGCGAGGTCCTGGTGCTTCTTTAGCCAGAGTGAACGGCAAGCACCATTGAAGATGAATATCATAATGGCGGAGAGGATAACCCTTAGTGGACACGTCATATGTACAATAAGAATTGAACCCTTAAAATCTGCACATTCCTCAATCCCGCAGTGTGAACTAGACTTTCTTAGGAAAGTTGGTTCAGCTATGCAGGTGCTTATTCCGGCCCTTCGAGTGTAGCTCCGGAATTTCAATGAAGGCACAAAATCCAAATTTTAGCTACTTTTCATCAATGGATGGCCTTTAATTTCTGTTTTTATTCCCGTTATTCTCGCGGTCGAAGTGGTAGGCTGTTTGTTTTAATTGAAATCTGCGATTATAAAGTCGCCAGCAACAGAGCTGCGCCGCGCTATCGTTCCATCTGACACGTTACACATCAACCAGCAGCACAGCGCGCTAGAGGAATAAAATCAAGTGAACCTTTTTCACGGTGGAATTAACGAGTTGAAGTCTTGTTTTTTTCCTTCTGACGGACGTAAACGGTGCCGATCCTGTTGCATGCGAAGCCTTACAGCACGTAGGTACTCCCACCGCATCTTTCGTTATAATGAGCAAGGAGCTGACTTTGGGCGAGGATATCTGAAGTCCGTAGCATCCACTGCATTTGATATGATGAATTTGCTATGTATTTTTCGGGCATGAGGCTCTATAGTGTTGGACACGCCAATCGTGGTCGCAAATGCCTATTGCTCTACCTAGCATAACAGTGTCCACATCTCAAGTCCTAGCATGGCGTCAGACTCTAAATCGAGGTAAGAAAGGTTTACTTAATACCTACGGCATTGCAATGCCATTACCGCGGCGACATTCTCTTGGCATTGACTCTACATAGCAGGCCGACAAGGCGAGATTATGAATATCAAAGGCTGGATGGTACTGAGTTGAGCGAGCTGCCAGCGTTCCACAGAGATCATGATCCAAAAGAAATTACGAATGAGCAATCCCAACCTGCAGAATTCTCTCCGCGTTCGTCATCAGAAGAAGAAGACCGCTTGCCTGAGGATGAAAGCTCTCGACCCCTTGTTGCGAAAGAAGAAGACGAAGACTTGGAAAACGGCCCACCAGAAGAAGAAAGCTTTAGCCAGAATCCATTCAAACCTTTGTCCGGCCTACCCGAAGAAAGACCTAATGCTCTGACCGCTAGAGCCCTCATCATCGGTCTCATCGCGGGAACTCTAGTAAATGCATCCAATGTCTACTTAGGGTTGAAATCTGGCTGGACGTTCACTGCGGGTCTCTTCGGTGTAAGTAGCAACGCTGTGTAAACTACAGAGCTAACACCTTTTGTAGGCCATCGTTGGATTCGCCTCTCTCAAATTATGTTCGAAATCATTCGCTGAGAACTTTCCCATCCTAGGGGGAAGCTTTGGACCTCGAGAGAATAACATTGTGCAAACCGCAGCACTAGCATCAGGTGGCCTTTCAAATGTCTTTGTATCTGCATATCCCGCTCTATATCAGCTGAAACTCCTTGATACTCCGGCGTCTGACTACTGGCGTATTGTATCTCTGACCGCGGTTGGAGGTTACTTTGGTCTGTTTTTCGCCACACCACTTCGCAAATTCTTCATCATATACGTCGCGAGAGAGCTCCGCCTTGTCTTTCCATCCGCATCTGCTACTGCTATGACTATTGCTAGTATGCATGATGCCGTTCGTGGCGAAGGCCTTGGAAAGCTCAAGATGAAAGCACTGTCGTGGGCCTTTGGCACTTCAATGGCACTTCGAGTCGTATCGCAATATGCCGTGGGTATCTTGTGGGAGTGGCATTTCTTCACTTGGTTCTACATCTGGAGCGGTTATAGCAACGCCGCCATTGCTGTCGAAAATTGGGGCTGGTATGTTCAATTCACGCCCGCGTTCATCGGCTCCGGCATGCTTGTTGGACTCAACGTCTCAATATCCTTCTTCGCTGGCAGTGTTCTCGCATGGGGAATTATTGGTCCATTGCTGGTCCACTTCAACATGGCGTTCGGTAAACTAGTCGAACCGGGCGATCCGCATTGGGGAGAGGTCGTCTCATTCTCCTCATTCAGTGGCAAGTACTCCAGCAAAGACACCCCAAGTCCGAGATACTGGCTCCTATGGCCTGGAGTTCTTGCCATGATGTTTATATCTTTTACGGAGCTTGCACTCCAGTGGCGAGTGATCTTCTTTGCTTGGAAAGCCCTCATCCGTGCCTTCATGAGATGGACGGCAAGTTTCGCAAAGGCTACTCATAGAGACATTCCGTGGCTGAACGGGAAGAACACCCAGGAGCCTGAAGACATGATACCGGATCCAGCAAGCCCTAATCAACAAGTCAAAATGTGGATGTGGCTTCCAGGACTCATCGCGGTGATCATCGCAATGTGTCTCTGCCTTGGTTTCCAGTACGAAATGCCGCTAGGAATGTCACTCCTCTCCGTTTTCCTCGCTTTCTTCTTCTCCTTCCTCGCTATTCAATGCACTGGGGTGACAGGTAAGCGGTTTCCATGCTATCGCAACCAGTATGCTGCATCTAACAGCATCCACAGACATCACGCCTCTAACAGCCGCTTCAAAGGCCTCCCAAATCATCCTCGGCGGCGCAACCAAGTCCAACGGCTGGAGTATCCCTCACAGCCAAACGCTCAACCTCCTCGGCGGCGCGCTCGCCAACATGGGGGCCAGCCAAGCCACAGACCTAACGCAAGACTTCCGAGTAGGCTTCCTACTGGACACGCCACCAATACAGCAGTGGGCGGCGCAGGCGATCGGCACGGCGGCCGCAGTGTTCGTGGCGCCGGCGATGTTCGTGCTGTTCATGCGGGCGTACCCGTGCGTGATTGCGATGGAGGACGGGTGCGCGTTCGCCGCGCCCAGCGTCGCGGCGTGGCGCGCCGTCGCCGTCGCCGTCACTGACCCGTCCTTTCCCATCCCGCCCTCCGCCGCCGCTTTCTCGCTCACCTTCGCGCTTTTTGGGTCGGCCATGGTCCTCGTTAAGCACTTCTGCTGGCGCGGCCGTCTTGAGTGGGTCCGCGACTGGCATCCCAATATGATGTGCGTTGCGCTGGCGTTCGTGCTGCCGCAGACGTTCTATGGCACTGCGATGACCATGGGCGCCATTGTGACGTGGGTTTGGCAGAGGAGGGACGCACCGGGCTTTGAGATGATGGGATATGCGATTGCGGCGGGCCTGATCGCAGGAGAGGGCATCGGTGGAGTGATAAATGCCGTGCTGCAGGTCGTCGGTCTGTCGGGAGACCGGTTCGGCACGAACATCGGATGCCCGATCGCGTGCCAATAGTGCACATGACAGCAGCGAAATCGAAACTCCTCGCATTAGACGCTACTTGGAAGCGATATCACGACGCCATTACTAGCCTGTCTACCACGGCAGAAATCTTCCACGACCCGTCGGCCATCTTGTGCAGGGAAAACACATTCGCGCCGTTGCCTACGACCTCCCCACCGTATATCGCTCTGCACTTGGCCCACACCATGGCCAGATCCTCGTCGATTCGAACTTCCGCGTCGTCAAATGTCTCCTCAAAGGTTTTCTCTGAGAAGACCTCGGTGACGATCTTCTCCGCCATTCCGATTAGCTCGGGAATCGTGATTTGGACCGTATCAGTGCCGTTGCGGCGGAGGATGGCGGCACCAGGCGGGTTGATATAGTCGTGCATACGAGCATACTCCTTGGCGTTGAGAGCGTTGAGGAAAGATTTGACTGTGTCGAGAACAACTTGCTCGTCTGAAGTCATGGCTCTGAGATTGATGGATATGAAATTAGGTTGTTGGAGATATTTGACTGAACAGAAGGCGAAATATTGCCGAAAGTGAAAAGTCGTTGGAATATTTCGAGGCAGAACTGTCGAGATGACTTCCAGATGGTATGTGTACTTGTAGCTCGTTGTTGAAGACTCGGGGGCCAGAAAGTCCCTGCGTAAGCGCTTAAGACTGATGTTCTTCCTCATACAGTTCTACATAGCAGGGTTGGGTACTGGGATTGTCAGATGTTGCATGAGGCTGAACTGCGAAACCGGACGAATTGCATAGATAAGAGGGGTGGAGGACTTTGTGCAACGATTCTCCTATATCTGCTATAACTTTGATCGTTTATGTTATGGATATCTCTGAAATCCAATATATGCTTTTCTGTCCACACTTTTTGAGAGCAAGAATTCGACCACCTGAACTCCGCTGCCGAGCATGCGAATGGTATGGATTGGGTGGCGAATTGGATTACAGAAATTGATGACTGAGCGGACAAAACGCATGCTGTTTCCAGATTTGTACAAACTTCATCATGTAGTTAATTCTCCTCAAGGGGGTTAGCTAGATACGCCCATTCTATAAAATACAAATGGGCTCTTAGACCAAGGAAGATGAGTCGTTTCCAGTTTCAGCCCATCGTAAGAAGCTCAATTGGACACGACACATCTCACTTCACTCCATTGCAGGTCTGCTTACGGTCATGTCACTTAGATCGTAATCTGCGCCTGTCTGACCTGGTCGCAGACCCCAATGTTACACCTTCTTCGGCTGTAATCCTTATTTTCAAGGCTTGCCACATGATTTGAGGTGTTCAAGTGCCATCAATGTCATTGCCCTTTAAGCGAAGTTGTGATCAATACCTACCTTTCAAGTGCCATTGCTATCTCCATCTTCGTTCAGGTTAGCTGAATTTCCCTTCTTCATCTCATTTTTCCTCTGCCTCCTTCGCTCTTTCTTCTCGCGGCGCTTCTGGCGCTTCCTCTCTTCTCTCTGGTAGTACTGTTCATCCGCTTGAGCATTTGAAGCTGACTTAACGGACCTATCCAGTAGTGCATCCAGAGCCTCCTTGGAAGATTTTGGCGGGCGATTGGACTTAGCTTTGCGGTCTGTTTTCTTCGTTGCAATGTTGTCCCCGGCAATTGACGATGGTTCGTTTGCCTCACTTTCGACATCGTTGCTTCCTGGCTCGCTCTGTGCATCTGGGGTATCTAAGATAATGTATTGGTCGATTTCGCCAGTTTTCTTCAAGTAAGCAATCTTGGCTTTCGTCCTCTCATCCCCTGGGTAAAGGAACTTCTTTTTTTGGTTCGCTCTCTCAATGTCGTATTGCTCATTGCCGGAGAGGGCATGCTTGATGAAGCGTTGCGCGGCGTTTTTGTCCAGCGAAAGACCTGGTGATGTTAGCCGTATATTCACGTACTCAAGCCAGAACGGCAGAAATGAAAAGTCTTGAAGTAATTCCTCACCTTCTGGCCTCTTGTTGCGATTCGGATCCTCAGCATCTCGGATCTTTTCGAAGTACTGCTTCACACGGTTCAACTCAGTCATGACAGGATGGTTCTTGGCATCTTCACCAGCAAGACTAAGATGGTTGTAGAGGAGTGACTCTATAGTGTAGGCTGTTGTTGCATAGAGCTTCGCGCGGTCGAGGAGTGGCAATGATTCGGCGTGCTTGTTCACGGCTCCGTCTTCGATAAGAGGCTCAAGTGACGATTCAAGGGTATCAATTTTGTCAGAAAGCTCATCGATGAGGCCTAGAACTCGCGACTGGTCCATGACTCGAATGAGAAAAGACAAAGGTCATTGAGACGAATTCGAGTGGAGGATGAGTATGAGCGTCGGCACCGCAGGTCAAGAGAATTGCTCATAAGAGCTCAAACTTGGTCGATGGTACCAATAAGTTCAAGAGCATCAGAAATTAGAGAAATAAGAAAGGAAAATCCAGTTCTTCTACACAGTGTAGAAAGCGTAAACCGCAACCGCGGTCGGTTCAGAAATTCCGGCTCTGACGCAAAGATCTTTGCGACTTTTCTCACCCAATCGGCGCTTGACGTTCCCGACTCACTCCATATTGAATGGGTACAGCTTCAAAGCTTCGAGTTTTGAGGTCCTGACTATCCGTCTATGTTCTTTGGCAATCCTAGCTGCAGCCTGACCACTATTTCCATCTATCGCATTGCGGCATGCAGTAGTGCTCCCATCCTCCGTCAACCTGTCCCTCTACCTCTTCCGTCCGCGATTGCGGCTTCGGCCTGCAAAACCCCTCGGCCTCATATGGAGCCCAGGTAACAAATCCGCGGGCCGGGTGGCTCAATTGCATTCCAGCAAATCCTCAAACTCGTGGTGGACTGGCATGGAAACAATGGAAGAAGACGTAGCGGATGCCCATCCAAGGTTTGAGCCATCAAACATCGACATGTCGACTGTAGTCTGACCGAACCTAGTAAATCGACAGAACGCTCGCAAGCAGACTCTGATGCCTTCCGTCGTAACTACCGCCGAAATCAAGATCAGGACATTAATAGCGTCCCTCGACGGATCCACATACTCGGAATCGGCAGCATTGGAACGCTAATTGCTCACTCTTTGCGTTCAATACCGAATCCTCCACCTGTAACTTTACTTCTCCATAGGAAGAGTCTTCTCTCGCACTGGGAACAAGTCGAAAAGCAGATCACTTTATTCACTGATGGCACACCCGTACATCGCACTGGTTTTGATGTGGAATATTACCGCGCCTCTTTACGTCGACACGGCAAACAGGTCACATATCAAGAGTATATGAGCGACAAGATAGACCCGCATCTGGCCACCGAAGCTGCACAACTTGAAGAGATACCCTCACCCGAATCTGAAGCTGACTTCTCGCCAATTCACAACCTCATCGTCTGTATTAAAGCTCCGGACACCGTAGGAGCCCTCTTTAACGTTGCACATCGCCTTCTTCCTACCTCGAATATTCTATTTATGCAGAACGGAATGGGTATCATTGACGAAGTGTCCCGTGAAGTGTTCCCTGATCCCGCCAAGCGACCGAATTACATGCAAGGCATCATATCTCACGGCGTGTGGACCGAAAGGGCCTTCTCCGCTACGCACGCCGGCCACGGCACAATCCAAATCGGACTTCTACCACGCGCAGACAGTCGCCCTTCGTCACCCGGCGCGCCAACCGCCGAACCGCCTCCGCCTCCGCCCGGCCAGGCCTTCACTGATGAGCAGTGGAGCGCCGGCTCGCGGTACCTCCTGCGCACGCTGCTGCGGTCGCCAGCGCTGGCAGCGGTGCCACAGACGCCAACAGAGATGCTGCAAGCGCAGCTGGAGAAGCTAGCGGTGAACGCGGTGATCAATCCGCTGACGGCGCTGCTGGACGCGCGCAACGGCAGCGTGCTATACAACTACGCGCTGACGCGCGCCCAGCGCCTGATCCTGGCCGAGGTGTCGCTCGTCATACGCTCTCTGCCCGAGCTCAGGGGCCTGCCCAACGCTGCCACCCGCTTCTCCTCATCCCGCCTCGAGACCCTCGTTGTTAGCGTGGCGTACCGCACCCGCAATAATATCTCCTCCATGCTTGCGGATGTGCGCGCGGGACGCCGTACCGAGATTGAGTATATCAATGGGTATATTGTAAAGAAGGGAGAGGATATGGGCATCAAGTGCTTGATCAACTATTTTCTGATGCAGGTGGTCGAAGGCAAGAGGAGGATGATAGATAGGGAAAACCGGGAGGATTTTGTACCAAGTTCGCCGGTGATCATCCGAACGGACGCGGAATCGCTTGCGATGGGTGAAGGAGGTGCAGAACTGGATGTTAAGGATAAGATTCCAGACTATGGGGATTTTGACAAGACTGTCGAATGGAATCCTGCGACTAATGCGAAATCTACGCACGAAGAGGCAAAGGGAAAAGAGAAGGCGGCACCAGAGTCGAAAGCCCAGGGAGACGGAGGAAATGGAAGCCAATTGAATGACGAAGAGTGGTGGAAGCAGAACCTCAAGAGTTAATTTTATTAAATTCATGCTGATTGTCGTTTGGAAGGCATATTATGCCGGGCTCTCATCTCGAATCTGAATGCTATGGGCCATACGCCCGCGGTTTAGGCATATATGTAAATCGAATTGACATTCATCTGTCCAAACCAGAATTATACTCTCCAATAATCAAATATATGTAGCGTTTCCTTATTACCATGAGCATTGTGGAGACGGAATCAATTCCACCCCACGCAAACCAAAATTCCGGGACTCGGACATGTACCCCAGATTCCAGCCTCGCCGTCGAAGCTTGCAGAAACATCGCGATCGACACGCGTCAAAAACCAACCAACATTCACGACACCTTTCCAATCCCCTCCGCAAGCCAATGAGGTGACGCAATGCCTCCCCCAGTGCGCAACAGCACGAGCGACAAAGCCAAACCAACATCATTCAAGCCGTCGCAGCCATCCGCGAACCGCGGCGTGGACGCGCAAATCAACCAGAAAGCGGCGCTGGAGTACTGGAGCAACGTGAGCGCCGACAACGCAGGCGTGCTGGGCGGCTTCCCGCAGGTGTCGCGCGCCGACCTGCAGGGCAGCGCCAACTTCCTGGCCAAGCTCAAGCGCAGCAGCTTCCACTACAAGAACCACGGGCGGCTGCCGCGCGTGGTCGACTGCGGCGCCGGCATTGGCAGGGTCACGCTCGGCTTTTTGGGCAAGGTCGCTGACGTCGTCGATGTCGTGGAGCCCGTGGCCAACTTGACGGCTGTCATCACCGAGGGCGAGGACTTTGCTGATATGAGGGAGAAGGGGCGCATTGGCAAGGTGTATAATGTTGGGCTCGAAAGTTGGACGCCTGAGGTTCAGTACGACATGATTTGGAACCAGTGGTGTCTGGGTCAGTTGAATGATAAGCAGGTGCTCGACTATTCGGTTAGGTCTAAGAGGTGGGTGAAGAAAGGAGGGTGGATGGTAGTGAAAGAGAAAATGAGTGTAGAGCCCGATGATGAAGACGTCTTTGACGAGGTCGATTCAAGTGTCACCAGGACAGACAATAAGTTTAGAAGCATCTTCGCCCAGGCGGGCTTGAAGATTGTGAGCACAGAGTTGACCAAAGGCATGCCTACTGAAATGCATCCCGTCAGAGTGTATGCGTTACAACCTAAGGTTTGGCCTGAAGGTGAAGACGAAGACATGAATGAGGATGAAGAGGAGTGATGTAGTTCTTTATTCTGTTTCTATTAGTTTGGGCTTCTTCTGTTCCGTTAAGCCTTGATTCTCGGTAGATACTTAGAGGAGACGGAACGGATATCATATTCGTGCGCTGGTAGTTCGCGAGCGCCAGGTGGTTACACTTAGAGGCTGGTTCTGGCCTTAAATCATCGCAAGATATCATTAGAAAGAGGTTATGAGCATGTACAGACACCAAAACGAGTGAAAGCAATCTAACATAGAATTTTCGTTTCATTTCGTAGCTTGTATATACCGTGAGCGTGGAGCACGCAGGTTGGGAACGTCGAAACGCCTAATTCTGCCACTACAAAGGTAGTGCAGAGACTGTGTAGTGATATCGTGACCCTCCAGACCATTAATAGCGCCGATCTCCTAGATAGCCTTAGCAGAGACGCCACGCTGTATCATCGATCTCTATCCACGTCTGTCCTAGGCGTCCGTCGACCTCCAAAGATGCTCATGACGTTTTGCCATGTAATAGGATTCCCAATCCTCCATTCCGGACCTCGAGCATCAACGCCATTTTCCACATCCTCATCTTGGTTACCTTGGCCGATCGGTCTGTTTGCACCAGGGCTGTCGTTTCTTCGCAGCATGGCTTCATCTTGGACGTCCTCCTCCACCTCAAAATCGAAATCAGAACCCCCATGCGCTGAACTTGAATCGGAATCGCTAAGTGGCGAGAACGGCGAACTCACTCTAAGTGAACCAAGGGCACCAGAGCGTTGTACCGAACGCACAACATCACCTTTGCAGATAGGACAGGTGCGGCGTCTTGTCGTAAGCCAAGGCGTACTAGATTCGCCAGTCAGTAAACATTCGTTGTGGAGACGGAAAATGGGGATCTTAAACTTACATGCACTCGGCATGGAATTCGTGTCCACATGGTAGCGACATTACTCTGCTCACTCCTTCCACGTATTCCTCTAGACATACGACACATTCCTTTTGACGACCACCATATCGTCTACGCCACTCCGCCAGCCCTGCTTCCCTCTTCTCCTCATCGTCTCTAGTGCTTGAAGAAGAGTTTGACACCTGCGAGAGGATTTGAGGTCTCTCAGAGGGTGAAGAAGAAGACTGCGCTGCAGCAGAGTCGACCTGTGATGTGGTGAAACTGCGTAATCGTCTTGTCGATGAATGTGAATTCGTTCGACTCCGAGTAAGAACTCTTCTCGCGCTCCTCACATCCGAACTGCTGTTGTGCTGTAACAACGGTGTCGTCTCCGCAGCCGTAGCAGCCAGTGCGACAGTGCTTGCGGACTCAGAAGGAATAGAATGGTAAGTGCGGACAGGAAGACGTTCGACGACGGATTTAGGGGCTCTCCATCTTCGACGCTGGATTCGAGAGCGAAGAAGTAGTAGAGCATAAACGACTGTAAGTGTAATAAGAGGTGATACAACCAGAACGAGGAGAGTGTCGAAGAAAGGAGAAGAAGAGAGGTTTGTCGGCGTAAGAGTGACCCAAAGTCCTTCGTGAACCTCTGGATGAGAGTCAGGCTGGTCGACATAATGAGTTTTCGCGTTAGTATTTGAGCGGTGGGCACGTTGAGGCTGGTTCGAGTTCGAAGCCTTTTTCTTGCTTGTCTCGTATTGTGAAGTGTGTTCTTCATCTTCACCGCCGAAAAGATGGCTGAACCAACCGCGAGAGTCTTCTTCACCTGTATCTTGATGTACGTTGTTCGCAGGCGGTTTAGTATTGCCAGGCACGTTGCGAGATGAACCAGGCTTTTCATACTCGCCACTACCAGGTGTGATACTACCGCCTTTCAGGGACTTCTCGTTCTTCACATCAGACTTTTTCGGAGACTCCGAGTCTTCCTGAGAGTTTTGCATAGAAGCCTCATGGTTGTTACTGGGCTTGAGAACGTCTGGGTCGCGCCAGTCTTGAACACCAATGACAAAGTCATCCTTAGGCTTCTCAGCTGAGGTAGAGACAGCTCCTTTGCTGTTCTCAGCCTTCCCCTTGCTTTCTTCCTTTGGCTGATCATCGTGAAACTCATCAATGCGGACCCATTCGAGGTGACCGCTGCTGGGAGGGCGTCTGCTTACACTCGACGCGCCACCAGCTCCGCTCATCCAACCGAATAGTGAACTAAACCATCCCTTGCTTGATTGTTGGTCGCCGTCAGTTGGCTTGGGTTTTTGGGAAACAGGTCTTGAGGTGGAGGTCGCAGATTCAGGTTTGGAGTATTTGCCAGGAGTACCCTTACCCTTTGCAACCTGTTTCTCCGTTACTGTAGCTTCATTGCTGTACGAGATTGGCCTTCCATTCATGAAGCCGTGCGGGGGTATGAGAGACGACAGAAGGTGTGCCGTTGTATGCGAAGTGAATAGCGCAGGAATAGTGACGTTGGACGTATCACCCTTCGCATACATCGTAACCAGTGGACCACCAACGATATCATCGCCAACAATCAATGCGATACCACCTCGTCGCTGTGCCCATTTGACTTTCTCCAGAAAACCGCAGCCTCCACGACTTAGGAGCACAATCTTACCCGCGATCTCTGCTGTCTCTTGTAATGATTCAATATCAGCGTGTTGTTGGTTGGAAACAGCTTTTCCAATATTTGACGTATCCGAGCCAGGTGAAGGCGAGTGGAGGTGGTCGTCAGTTCCGTCGTCGTTTATTGAGTTCTTCACCGAAACGTCTTCGACGACATTATCGCGCTTAGAGTGCTCCACGTGTTCCGCCGTCGGTCCTTGCTTGGCAGCAACTTTGTTCGTGACAGCTTTCTGATGCTTCTGATTTCCACCAGCAGTGCCAATAGTGACCCTACCGGCTGTAGCATCCCAACCGGGCACATCACTGCAGCCTAGCTCTCCTTCAGCACCCGCTTGCAATCCACTTCTTCCAAAACTATCATCACCGAAGCCGCTACCAATCCATAGTTGTCCGCTCAATCCGTGAGAAGGGAGAAGAGGTCCGAACGCTGCTGGTCGCGAAAGGAAAAAGGTAGAGTTGTCGTCGGTCAAGGAAATTATGGCGGAGGGAGGAAAGAGCGGCGTGTGAAAGGAGAACAGAGCACTAAATCTACTCTGTTCTTGCTGAGTTGAAGCATCCACTTGTGTCGGTCTACGATTGATAAGGACGAGAAGGAGGGTGGTTGCGATTATGAAAAAGGCGAGAGAGAGGAGGAGTCGTAGCGGTCGCATTATGGTTACGAATAGAAGCAGTCGTCACCGCAGTGTTGAGAAGCTCGTAGCAATCTCTACGAGACGTTAAGGGCCGTAATCATTCAATCGTTACCCAGCGAAAGGCTGGAGATTTCGCAGCAAATAGGTGACGACAGTAGTATGTAGGGTAGCAGTGCCGAAGGGAGTTTCAAACAAGGTGACGAAGCACCTCTCTAGTGGGAAGAGACGTGAACAAAGCGGGTTGATAGGAATCGGAGGCGGAGGAACGAGAGCTTTGCGTTGCAGTTGAATGAGGAATGAAGGAAGGCTGGTTTTTTGTGGTAAGGGTGTTAATAGCAGAGACCGAACCACCCCGATGAACGGATTCGGGAGGTCATGATCGTCGTGCCACCTCCAACTAACCGCTCACGTGATTCAAACTTGCTCGTTGTCTCAAAGTTAAGACAGTCACATTTGAGACGTAAAACTGTATTATCGATAGATAAAATGCCGGAGAGCATTTAGTTTAGAATTTGAAACTTTGTTAAACATTCACTTATCTTTTCTCTACACGACGCAGTCTCTACAGTCTCCAGGAGTACTAGGGAAGATACTCCTCCAACGTCTCTTAAGTCCATTTGGTTTACTTCGTAATGGCGGTAGCGATGGGAACGGTTTATCTCAAGACGCTGTGCTGGTAAGTTGTCACAGACTGGTACGGATAGCATCTTGGCCGCCTCATATCAACTCCAATATCAAGCTCTGAGCAGCCAATATGAATGCCTTTACCTTCCTTCTCGAGGTGATATATCCTTCAGTTAAATAAGTTCAAACTATCCACACCCAGCAATCAAAGGGACCTAGAGGCTTCTCTCTCCTCCCTCCACGTAAGCCTCTCTTCTTTCACGACGCCGGGTCCGCAATATACGCTCCCGTATATTCCGCTTGCCCACGATGATCCCTCACCCTCTCTGTTCTTCTCGGTATATTTTCGACGATACCACGTCCTGTACATGAACAGATAATACAGTCTGAACGCCAACAACGCAAATCTATCTCGCTCGAGGTCCGCTGGATATTCGGCGCCCAAGGAAACTGCAGCAGCTATTCCAGAAATACAGGCAATTTCGTGTGCATTGACCAAGGTCCATGAACCTGCGAAGCGCGTATGAAGGCTCTTCTCGAAGCCTTGAATAGTCCAGAGCCAAGGAACTACGAAAGCATAGTGCGTCCATGAATGGCAGAGCTGGTGCCACCAGTCTTTCCTGACGATCTTGTCCTCGGCAATCTGATCAAGATCCCAAAGCCTCGAATCGCGCTCGTGGTTCAAGAAGATCGTTTGGAAGACATGTTTATCGAAAGGTAGGTCGGGAGAAAACTGTGCTTGATAATTTGAGCAGTCAAAGCACATTTCCAGTTTCGATCTGTCGGAAGGATATGTCTTGATGAGATACATAGGCTTGAAATCGCGTTTGGCTTTTTCGATCCTACCGCGCTGGTCAGTTCCACCAAGTGATGACACTGCCTTCGCGCTTCCCGTCTCCCAGTCCGCAGTATAATGCTTCCGCATGTACTCAGTATCCCAGTGTGTTATCGTGATGTCGTTGGCAAATTTGGCTGAACCAAGGATCTTTCTCTCACGCCAGGTAGCCGTGCGATCGAGAATTCTTTTAGCAGTATCAGCTAGAACACATAGAATGAGTTCATCGTAATGTTCTTCCACTTCTTGTGCATTTGAGTCCACTTTGGACCGCTGATCACCGTCCGCCCACATAGAGTCAGGGTTATGAGTGTCTTTGACTGGGGTGCGCTTGATTGTACGGACTAAAACACCATTCTTCGACCGGGAAAGGACACGAGTGAGTTCCGTCGAGAGTCGGACGATCACACCGCGTCGTATCAAGTCCTGACGCCACGTTTCATAGAACTCGCTGAAATTAGGAAAGACAACCATTGGCGGAAGATTGCTCGCAATGCTATGTTTGTCGGGGGGATACCACATCCCGTATGTCGGACTTGTACAGAGTCGCTCCAGAATCATTGATGGCACCTCAGGTGTGTAATTTCCTGTACCTAAGAATAGCGCAACCATGGGCATCGCGACAGTGTTAACGAAAAAGGAAGAAAAGTGGAACAACTTCATCAGATACTTTATCGGTAAGACCGCAAATAGGAGCTCAAACCAACGTACGACTTTGAGCATCCATACGAACCGGGCAATCTCCTTCTGATGATCTGCCAGAAGTTGTGTAGGAAAGACGTTTGTCCAGAAAGTCTCATCGCGACCAAAGCTAACTTGAAGCTTTACCGGGTCAGCATGGTAGCCTTGGCGCGCAAACATTGTCAGCGTATGGTGGAAAATGTAAGATCCTCCCTGGACGCCTTGATTCAAGAACGAAGCGCCGAATCGCGACTTGTCGAGTGGAATACTAAATGCTTGACCACCACAGTAATCAACAGCATCTATAAGTGTAACATCGAATTTATCTGGATGATTGGCGAGATGATGAGCACAGGACATGCCTTCGCAATTTGTAAGCACGGATATCAGTCTAGAGGTTGATATGCGAAAGGTGAATACGTGCAGATTGAAGGTGAAAAGGGATACGAACCTGCTGCTCCAGCCCCTACGACGAGTACCTTCTTCTTCTTCTTCTTCTTCTTCTTCTTCTTCTTCCTCGTTCCTTCATTGTTCTCGCCAGGCCTCTCCATTGCTGGTCGTGATAGATCTGAACAAGCCTCGTACAGGCTGAAGTAAACAGATAATTCGATGCCAAATGCCAGTAGAATGGTAAGATTTGTGCAATCAGGGAGGGTAAAGGCGTTGGAGAACTAAAAGTAAGCGACGCTGGAAGTCTACCTTGATGTCCATGATGCACCTTTTACCACTCGCAATTGTCATCGTGGAGTGTACAGGCAATCGTCATTGACTTAAAGGTTGCAGCTTGGACTGTACCTTGAAGATCGAGACGCCAAGCCGCTAAATATTAGGTACTCTTCTTCGCTCTAGGGTACCTAGTAGTAAATCCCATACAATCTTGATCTCAAGTTCTCAATCTGGAGTCCGATGGATTTCTTAGAGTTTCATGATGCGCAGATTCGATGGGCTTCTTGCAATAAATGCCGTGAGTAAAGAGTTAGCTTACTTCGCAAGCCTGATATTACCATGCGGAATTATGGTTAAATGTCAAATATTGGTATTTGTCGCGCCATTACTCTACTTCTAGCTTGCGGCCTTGCTGACCGAATTTCAAGGGCATCTAGAAGGAGTGCGAATAAGTTGAATATTAACCGCTGTACACTATGACTGAGTACAGAGTTCCGTATTTTGGTCCACTGCTAATCAGATCAACCGAAATACCGACAGCCCATTGTTAAACATGCCAACTGTACTTCGGCACCATCTCTTGCCTAACCGTTGAACTTGCATCTCACTCGTTGTTTGTTTTCTCAACAAAATTGGTTTTCGTTCATATTCAAAAGCAGAGCTATGTGATAATACTCACTAAGTTATATACAATAACTACGGAGCACAGATTCTATTCACGGATTACTTGGCAGTTTGTAAACCACCACCAAATTTGTGGCTCGTTAGCAGTTGCTGTACAGCTGCACTTCCGCCGATGGCCGCGAGTTTACGCACGGTCAAGCCGTTTCGTTCTGCCGTCACAACGTTAGCGTCTTGCTCTAAGACCAACTGCCGTATTCGCTTGCTCAATGATATTGCCCTTCGATGGTCGGCGCGGCGGTGATACTGAGTGCTATCTTCATCGTCACCGTTGGCGGTACAATGAAGAGTGTTCCCGTCATCCTGCAAATCATCATCGACATCCTCCCAATCATCCTCCTCTCTTTGCTGATCATCTTCATCCTCCTGCCAATCAAAATCATCACTCTCGATCTCATTTCCGTCTTCGTGATCCTCATCATCCGCTCCAGGCCATCGTGTTCGTGCTTCGATATCGGCGCCTCTTCGGAGTAGCGGCAGCATTACGCTCTTATGGCCCATGAATGCGGCTATATGTAGAGCCGTAAATCCATCCCGGGTATTCGCCTCAATATTGACGCCTCTTTGTAATAACTTAAGGATTATGCGCCTATCCCCGACAAAGGCCGCCAGATGGAGCGCTGTTGAGTGGTCTTCGGCCTTCAACCCAACGTCGACCGTAAATCTCAGTAATAAGTCGACAATTGCTGATTGTTTGTTCTCAATTGCCCACATGAGCGCTGTTCTTCCCCAACGATCAACTGCGTTTACGTCAGCTCCTTTATCTACGAGCATTTGGATTCCCTCCAAGGGGCCATGCTTAGCCGTCCAAGCAAGCGCTCTTAGACCGTAGTAATCTTCAGCGTTGACGTTAGCACCCTTCTGGACCAAATACTGCATGATTTTTGTGTGACCTCCTTTTGCCGCTAGGAGCATTGCCGTGAATCCATACAAGTCAGTATCGACTTTAGCTCCATTTTCGACCAAGAGCCGCACCATCCCATAGTGCCCGTTTTCTGATGCCACTTGCAACGCTGACCGTCCACTTCTCATAGGTTTGTTGACGTCCGCACCGTTCTCCAACAGGAGCTTTACTGTAGCCTCTTGACCCTCCCAAGCTCCTATAGTTAGAGCTGTCCAGCCCCCAACGTCTTCGGCGTCAATATCTGCTCCAATCTCTAGTATCGCCTCCACTCTTTCGACAAGCCCCTCACTGACAGCCCAGCGTAGGCCAGTAATAGCAGTGCTACCTTCTGACTTCATCTCTGCCATGTGCTCGAACAAGGCCCGCTTCTTTGAATCATTTCGCTGTGATGCTGCCCACGCGAGTATTTGCGTCGCATTTGGAACTATGCCAAGAAGGAGTTGCGATATTCCATCATGCTGCCTCACGGCCGCTGCATGCAGGGCAGTCCATCCATCCTTATCTTTCATGGTAGGGTCAGCCCCATTCTTGACTAAACTTTGTGCCATCGTTTCATATCCCCTGAGGGCCGCGGCGTGCAGCGCTGCAAAACCATATTTATCTTGTGCATTGGCATCGGCGTTGCGCTCGACTAGTAGCTCCAGAACGTCTAGTTTGTCGTCTTGGGCGCTCCAGAGAAGAGCTGTTTGTCCGTCGTCGTTCTTGGCATTGATGTCTGCCCTGTTGTCTAAGAGGATCCGTGCTATCGTCACATACGGTGTGGCCCAGTGCAATGGAGTATCGTCGTAAATATCTCTTGAGTTCACGTCTGCGCCCTCCTGCAGGAGTAGTTGCACAGTTTTCTCTCGTCCTGCAGACACCGCCCAGGTCAGCGCTGAGCTCCCTTTGTCATCCTTCCAATCTATTTCGGCACCACAATGCAAGAGCATTTGCACTAACTCCTCGCTTCCTCCCTCAGCCGCGAGGATAAGTGCCTTATTTCTTCCATCAGTATCTGAACCAACGTCCGGAAACTTGTCCAACAAGGCTTTAACAACCTCAATAAAGCCACCTATGACTGCCCAATCCAGGGCTGTCATTCCCTCGTAATCCTTCATCATAATATCCGCTCCATTCGCAATGAGTAACTCAACGATGGATTTGTGACCGCTCCTAGCCGCCCAATATAGAGCCGTTTCCCCTCCATTGTTTCTTATGTTGAGCTCAGCCCCATTCTCAAGGAGGAAGCGTGCCACTGCTGTGCGGCCATGCCGGGCGGCTAGTTGTAGTGCGGTGGCTCCATCGCTATCCTGGATGTTGATACCTCTATATTCTTGGAGAATAGCGGGGAGGATCTTGTCAAGGCCCCAGTATGCGACGACGTGCAGTGGACTGAAATGCTTGGGAAAACGATCGTACCAGCCTTCCATCCGGTGCCGAGGAATATTCAGTATCTGGACCGAAGAAGATACCTTCGCCTCGTTCTTCAGGAAGTCCCAGAGCAAATCCATCCCTTCGTGGAGTTGAAAATCTCTGACGTGATTACCCCAGTGATGAGAAGCATAATCGACGAAACGATATTTCTGTAAGCGCTGTTCGAGGGTTTCACCATCACAGCAAGGCCCATTCCTGAAGACATCAAACGACAGATACGTAAGACATACAGTTGCAATCCCAAGTTCAGGTTGCGGTAAAAGTATATCAGGGTGTTCCTCTAGATACTCCTGCAGAGTATAGTGGACCAGTGCCGTTGTCCCGCTATTTTCATCGATGCGTATCAAGCCAGCGGAGATATTGAGGAGGATCCGAGTTGCGGGAAAATTGTCTTTGTCTAGTATCCTATCTCCGAGCTCTGTACCCAGTGCGTGGCGTAGCTCCTCCACATTCAACGGCCGTCGCGCACATGATATGTAGGACAACGCTCTCTTAGCTGTCTTCCTGTCACTTTCCGATTGGTCCTCGATTCGTTTGATAGCTTCTTCGTAAAAGTCGTTCACGCCAGTTGGCTGTGAGTCTAGAGCCCTCCGAACTTCTGCTACTCTCGACTGACCGCATAACCGCAGGATTTGAAGGTGGGCAAGGAGAAACCTAGATCCAAGTCAGTCACTATACGTCATTCCGACAATTCTTTGGTCTCAACTGTAGCCTTACATGCCAGCGGCCTTCTCGCTCACTGTTTTGACAATATGCAGCTTCAGATCAGGGTCCTGAGATGTCAAATCACACAGCCTATCGTTCCTATCAATTTCAGACTCTACATAAGTCTGTACGTCGGATATTTCAGTAGCGATTTCGAGTCGAGATATATTGGAGAACATCTTTTGCAGGTATAGATTTGGGCGGGAAGTGATTAACATCCGAATGAATGGTGCCATCTTCTTGATCAGACGGAGAAATGCATCTCTTGTTCTTTCTTCGCATTCATCCTAGACATGCAGTCAGCGATATGGATTTGAGGGAAGCTGTATTTGCAGAAAACATAATACCAGGGCATCAATGAAGACATAGGCTCTCTCAAAGGAGTCAGAGATGCTGCGCAAAAGTGCGATACGCTCGTCGACAGTTGGATGTCTCCTTTTCTCAGCATACTTGTCTCGAAATGCGCTCACTTCCGTGGGCACTGGATGAATTTGTTCGACGAACTGCCTCGTGATGCTGGACAAGAGTTCAATTTCAGTCTGCGTGTTCCGATCTTTGTAGTCACAATAGACGTAAGCAATAGCAACTTTCGACCTCTGAGTGTTCTCCTCGACAAAATTGATAGCCATGGAGCTGGCGGATGTTAGTCATCGGCTTACGGACAAAGGACCAAATTAGCTGCTGCCACACCGGGCCACGAGGTACATACATCATGACAGTCTTCCCAGCACCGGCTTGGTTGGTCTGTCAGTTAATGATCTCGAAGAAAGTTTATCAGTCTATCCTTACGAATCCCTGGACACCAAAGAATTGAGTTCTCATCACCGAAAAACCATCGCCGAAACTCGTTTGCGTGCAAAAACCACTGGCCGGTGCCTTCTTGATGTTTTGCGAATGTACTCTTCTGCTTCTCATGAAAGGTTAGTAAAGACAGCCATTCTAATATGCTGTTTCGTTGCCGTTCAATTTCTCGACCTGTGATCTGCCTTAGGTACCCCGGGTTAACTCGTGCTTGGAATTGATCTTACCTTCTATAGACTTATGGATATGCGCTGTGTCAGCTAGAAGGGTCTCGGTAGCGCGGCCTATTCCCCGTGCCACAACCAAGTGTTCCTTTACATCAGCCTGCATAGCACTGGTGCTTATATTGACTTCTTCAACGCGAGCCAGGATTAAATTCCGAACTATGCCTTGCTCCCGTAGCACCATTGTGTGAAAGCGGTCGTATGCGGTTTTCAGTTCATCGTCCTCTGCGGCGACCAAACTTCGAAAGACTATGGCTGTAAAAGTGCTGGTCAGTTACCGATAACTCGCCGAGATGGAGGAATTTTGCAAGTGAATGCAAATAGCCCCTTATCCGTCAGAAGGTTTTAAGAGGTGACTCAGTCGATAATTATCCTACATGTCGACACACTAGGTATGTTGAGGAGACTTTCGTTTAAGGCAGACATACAGATTCTCTTCATCTTAATATACTTCGCGTAGATGCCGCAAAGAGCCAAGACCGATGTGAAAACTTCTGTCAGAACAGCCTGGAGCTCCGGTATAGGTGAGATCTTATTTTCCAAGATCTTGAGTCGTTTGAGATAAGAATCTAGGTCCTCGAAGAACCCCGTAATCTTGTCATAACGTGCCGAAATTCCGTTTGCGACCTGGAATGCATCAACAGCAGCTAACATAGGGTACCTGAAGGTTTCGCACGCTAATAAGGTAGCGGACAGCTCCAAAGATGGCTTGGCTAGGAGGGAATATCTATTTCTTCATAAGCAAATTTTCACCGCAAATGTGCTGAGAGGATCTTTTCCTTACGGCATTTGTCGCCTGGGCGACTATATCACCCAACTTCTCAATTGGATCAAGGCTGCTTTTGACGAGAGTTCTGAATTTGTCCAACTTGGAGCCATCATGTCGATACAGTTCGAACCGCTCATTCTTATCTTTGATCTCTGCCAAAATTTGGTTTACATCATTCGCTCTTACGGAACTGAGCTTAACATTGGTGGTCTTTTCGTAGTGCTCTACTGCCGCCTTCCATATGGCGCCAATATCGCTGGTATTGATTCCATTCAAAGCGACTAGAGCCATCTTTCGCGGACGGAGCCGTTCGTAATCAAGCAGATCAAGCTAATAGATTGGCACTGGCTAATTCGACAGAGATTCTAATACCTTCTATCATGGCTCTTTTCATTCAGGATACCCAGAGATCACATGTAGCGCTCAACAGCAGGTGTACGCCTGGAGTCGATAGCAGACGCTCGATTGCGGGCGTACGCTTTGGTATCGATGTCAGCCGCTCAACTGCGAAAGTACGCCTGGAGTCGATGAACGCCACTCGATTGTAGGCGTACGCCTGGAGTCGATAGCACCTACTCGATTGCAGGCGTACGCAGGAGTCCTGGCAGACTATCGATTGAGAGCGTACGCCTGCGCTCGATATCTGAGACCGTTACACTGGCGTGGAATAGGCAGTATGTACAGTGGTTTCTCGAATCATCTTGTCACAATCACACAAGATACTAAAACAGCCTTTCTGCAATATCTTCGAGAAAATCCGAACAGCCGTCGCGTATCTTCAACCGATAAGGAGAACTTGATTCTATGGCTGATCGACCCCGACAAACGACCTTCATCACAGAAGGAATCCAGCCGACGTCACTACATCCGCAAGACGTTCACCTGGAACGAAGAAGCCCAAGTTCTGCTTGCAATTAAGAAAAGGGACGAAGAAAAGTACCGAGAAGTGGTTACAGAGGATATGATTGCGGACGTTGTAGGGTCCGTTCATGAGAACAATGGTCATGCTGGATGGGATGCCACCTGGAAAGATGTTAGCAGTTCCTACTACGGTATTCTGCGAGCAGATGTGATCTTCTTGCTCAAGCGTTGCCAAATATGCGCCGAAAATCCTCGAAAACGTCCAAAGAACTCGTCGAACGCAATGTCCACCAAAGTCTCCGACGAGTCCATCCTATACAATGACGACCTCCTCGACAATTCCATATTTGGTAGACTGGTAAATGAAAACAGTTCGATCGGGTAGGCCACATCAGGCCATTATGTACCAGCGGTGGTGACAATTTGCATTTGGAGTAGACATCAGGCGCTCAAACAGCACCTTGTCGAAGATAAGACCATAATAGCCGTTTGGCGCGTGCCAACAATACAGAAGGAGTTATTGCTCTTACGCCCTGGACGTGGCTACTTATCAACCCATCCGTGGCATCTATTGGAACTGGTGCCCAATATTCCAGTCATCACGTACTCGAGATGTCTTTGTTTGCGCCGAGTCCTGACTATGGAGAGAATTACGATTGATAGGCAGGTGTGATACGGCTTCCGTTGAAGGCCTGCTACCATACTTTACAAACAGAGGTTACGCGGAACCTTTTCTTGACCTCGACACTTTGCCGCCTTAGAATCTTCCACGCTTGTTTTCGGCCACTCAGCAAGACAGTATTGTTACAGTGGCTGTCCTCACAAGCTTCATATTTCTACCTTTTGAATGCCATGGATGGCGCAAGGCCCTTAAATACCAGGATCGGCCTTGAAAGACCTAAGGGGCTTTCTCTGCATCAACTCGCTTTCAAAGAGACGGAACTGGAATGATTCACTATTTTCGCGTCCAGTCCGACCAACGGCGGTGAGAAGCTTGATGATATCCATATCATCTAATCTGGAAAATGCCCTACGATACGCAAGAAGTAGTGATTCTTGGCGCACCTGTCTGATAACTCTTAAGATGGCCAGATCGTTCCTTGATGGGAAGTAGAGACCACTAGGGACACCTATGGCCTCAGCCAAGCAGACTCTATCTAAATCATCGAGGCCCACGATTTTACATTCAACTTTTGGTATTGCAGAAGTGTAGATCCTTTCACGTACTTCTCCAGGCAAGTTGAAGAGCAGCGAAGCCGCTTTGTGCTCCGATGCAGGGTTGAAGCTATGGCATTGATTATTCCCGACTATTGGATATTGTCCATTTACCGTACCTTTGCCACGGATTGAATTCGAAATGCTTCTTCTTCGGTGAATAGTAGCTGCGAATCGAATCCGAAGCCATAGTGGATATCCACAGCGAATCGAGAGATGCCTTGGCTTCTTTCTGTGACGATGATGCTCTCCACACACTACGGTCTATGTAAAATCATTCAAGCTTAGAAACACCATTTATTCTCTTGTATCGTGATTTACTACTTGCGGTCTCTCTCTACTATGGGAGGAGGACATCGAGGAAACATGGTTCTGGTCAGGAAGGTTCGTCGCACTTTCGGCTTCGCTTCCATGTTACTATGGAGGTACGGAGTAGGAACGACCGGAACGATTCATGCCTGGCGTACTTGCTAAGCTACTGTCTACTAACTTTAGGCGCGTTGACCTCAAGTGTTGAAGCTTTAACCCGCCCCTTTTTAGCGTCCGTACGCTAAATTTGGCGAGATTTAAGGGCAATACTGCCTGATGTGGAAGAAATTCGTGTACACTGCCGTGAGCATAAAGAGTCGTTAGTTGCAAGACCATGCCACTTCGAATTATCGGTGATATGCACTATGGAGTGAATCCGGACACAGAGTAGATAGACCATTGCGGTTCTAGCCGAGAAGCCCAGGTACTGTCCTCAAGGACTTCTTCGAAAAAGCCAGCAGTATGGTTCCACAAAATATGTCGCTTCGTATGAGATGTGCTCTTTCCTTTGCCGCGATCAGAGCATTCCGCTATGATCAATGAATAACTTAATTTAGTCAAACCTTTAAGCGTTTTATTGATTGCACTACTACACTTTCTATCTGTTTCCATCTTCGAGTGAGAAGCTCGCGTTGAGTACCCAGGCCAACGTTCACTTTCTCCAATGTCGTCAATGTCTCTCTTATGTTTCCCTGAAACCTTTCCAGAATTTGTATTAATAAGGAATCAACCATCCTCTGCGAAGCTTCTCCGTCGTCCTTGCCGTCGACGAACGCGCACCACTCTCTAGGTGTACAGCACAACAGCCGCAGTACCACTTGCGTCCTGTAACACACTCCTGTCTCGACATTTAGCATATAATTGCCCAAATAATCTCTGTTTTCCAGCTCAGCTTTCTGGACCACGTCTAAGTTTGGCAGGATTACTTCGTCAAGACACACTTCATCCCACCGATTCTTAGTCAGCATGAATCCGAACTCAGCTAGCAGCCAGTCATTTGACTGCTGACCGTAGCAGACAAGCACTTCCTCACCGGCACGATACGCGCGATTCGTTACAATGATGAAGCTCTTTGAGGAGAATAAGACCTCACAGCCACTATCCGCATGGTTGAATAGGTCGGCTACCGGCAACAGAGCAAGCCTGTCTTCGGGAAGGAATCTCTCCATCTCTGGGGTGACATAATAGAACGTCCTCGTGTTGAGGACAAGCCAAAAGTACAGATATTCTTCCTGGCTTATTTCTGGAAAAGCTTTTGCAACGATGTTCCATTCATGCCGAAATTTTGCCCTTTGTTTCTCTCGGAGGTCCTTGGCTGGTTTGGGGAGTAGGATGCTCAATTCTTCGGGCCACATCAGCGGCATTGTGGCCTCGAAATCGGTCATTGAAGGGAACATGGCGTTCCAGGGCGTGGGTTTGCTTGTTTTCTTCAGCAAGAGGTCTGCGGCCAAGAGGCCATGGAGGGGGATATCTGAAGGAAGCTTCCTAGCGATGTCGTCCGCGACTGTATCCAGACTACGGAAAGCCTCGGTAGGCACATTGAGAATGATTTCTCCTGTCTGCTATCCAGTTAGAATGGATTTAGTAATAACTGGGCTCATTACCTTCAAGTTGCGCGTCGTAACCACACCGATGCCTCGACCTGGAACCTGCCATGGCTTAATCCCGTTTAGCTCAACCCCCGTATCTTCCGCCCAATACACCAGATCTTGGAGAATTTCCATTGCAATGAAGGTATATCGCTCTTTGTGAAAGTGGCTGATGGCGCTTGTGGCCTCTTTGGTGTTAAAATTTTCATGAAAACAAAATCAGACATGCGAAAGCTCAGGTTTCTCTATCGAATGTAGACGCCCTAGCCGCACACACGCAGCACCTGCGCTTGCAGCTTTTCTGACAACGGCTCTAAGTTCTAAAGTTCCTGTATTGCCTGAAGAAATTTATTAGAATTTCTTGAAAGGCCGCTAGTAATTCGCGCCCCATCACTAAATGTAAGGCGTATTTCTCAGCACTCAGAGAAATTTCTACACCAGATCGCGCTGCTCATCCGACTTCAACTCAACTCGTCGCTACAGTACTTTGCGGCTGAAACAAAGAGTCAGTCACCTTCCAAATGAGGAATAGCGCCTCTAAAAACTCTTTGCGAGGCTCAAAGAGTTACTAACTTAAATTTTCGAGCGAATTGGGCGAAAGTTATGACGGCAATGGAGCTCATACTCCCCATCGAATGATCTCTCTGCTCAAACACGAGATTTCCTTAGCTGATAATCACACATAATAGTGAATACAATTATCTATCACCTCTCTTTTGAATTCTCTCCATTCAATATGTTGTTGTTGAGTAATGGCTCTCCGAGATATATTCAATACAGTGGTTTACTACCTTACTTCGTCAAGATTACGTATCCTCAGAAATACGGCCTCTTTGACCAGATGTACACTGAAATTTAGGCAGGAGAGTTCCCCAAAGTGAAGATTACCGAAGAAAAGACTACATAGGGCGAATCGTAGCAAGATGAGCCATCCCAATAATACCTAGTATGCAGTGTTATATGAACAGACGGACAATAAACGGTGATGTCCACTTCTGACGCACATACTTCCGCCCATCCCGATCTAAAATTCTATCATGAGTTTGAGGAGTTTTCCCCGAGAAGCCTTAAGGCCCCCTCATATGTGCCGAACATTATCATCGCGCTGGGAACCACTCGCATCATATGAGGGACAAGTCCTCCGTATAGAGCTGCAATGCCCTCCTCTTTGAAAATGGTTGCAAAACACTGCCACAACCCAGTGTACTTCATCCTACCATCCTGCATTGGTGCTTGTCGCAGGCGAGTTCGCACTACTTCATGCGGATACGTCAGGATTGCGGCGAAGAGCTTTGCTCCGCCCGCTGCTGCTGGAGTGCCTGTGCTGCTCACAATATCGTCCCATACTGTTCGAGGTCGCTTCGAGACCAAAATACTTTCCTCGCGCCGCGCTAAGTATTCTTTGCCCTTCTCGTACAGCACCCACTGTGCAGTGCTCTCGGTAACTCCTAGGTAACTCGCAGTCAATCCTCGGTATAAGCCACGAACACCTTCCTGGCGCACCGTCTTCACCACACAATCCCAAGCACCCCGATACCTCCTTCCCTTGCCCGCGCCTTCAGCTTGGTCTTTGTCGAGCTGCAGTCTCGTCTTCACCAGCCAAATCGGATTGGTCGCAGTGCCCGTGATAATTCCAGCTGCAGCACCAGCCGTGAGATGAACCCACGCAGCCTCTTTTCCGTCGTTGAACGTGTTGCTAATGAGTTTCTTTCCGTTTCCGTAACAATAGAAGTTGATTGATCGGGCCGGTACGACACCAATCAGATTCGGACCCAATCCCTTGAACAGTCCAAGCCGTCCTTCAACTCTTGGAATTGCAAAGAGAACTTGGAATGTTTCTCTGATGTGTAATGCTGAAGCACGGGTGAAGGAAAGGGAACTTGGCGGTGGTATGCCGCGACTGGCGCGACTAGCTGCGAGTTGCTGCTGGTAGTAATCGGACTGGAATCTTGTTCGGAGTACATCAAAGGGCGAGGTAGCCGTCGCTGCAGTCATACCACCAATCCTATAACCCAATTCCCGTTAGTTTTATGGCACGCCGTGATAGAGAACTGAACGAACCCTCCCGCTATGAAGTGAGTCCATGATTTCGCGAATGGAGAAGATGCCGGTGCTTTCTTCTGGCCATTCTGCGCATGTGTGGCAAGCGCATCCCCTCTTTCTCGGGACTTGCCCAGTGCCTGTCCTGACAGAGTCGTTGTAGCGTTTGGTATCTGCCGCAATGGAGGATTCGAGGTGTATGTCATGAAAGTACGAGACGGCGCGTTCCAAGGAGACGAAGGAGTATAGCCGAGCTCGTCGGTGCCGGCGCGAGATCGTCAGTAGTAGCCGTGTTCTACGTTTGATCGAGACGACCGGGTGCAGTACAAAATGCGAGAGTGGACACTGTAGGTAGTATGAATAAGGCACAGTAATGACAGAGATAAAAAGACAGATCTTTGTATGCGGAGATGCTCGGGGGAGGAAATAAGGAAATTTTGTCACTTTCGGCCTAGCGGAATCCGAGCGCGATTCTCCCTGTTCGGCAGTTCGTGCCGCATGGATTGACAAGCTACATCATCATTTCAAGCTTCAACTTCCAACATAGCACACAATGGAAAATCCTCTAAACCAACATTGTCGTGCTTCAGTTGTTGCGTCGTTGGACGGTCCTTAAGAGCAATTGCTCGTGCTCACGAATCAACTCACCCATTCTCCGTTGCCACCACAAATTTGATCCACCTTGAGCTTGTCAAAAGCGTTGCCATATCCATTCTATTGCAACCGCGAACACAATGCAGTGTACTCGCCGTCTACTTGGGCCTCCAGGCTTTTTGAAACGAAGCTTGGATGAGTTCAAACGGTTATCAAACATTGGTATGTGAAGAAGGGAACAACACCATGACTGGAACCCTTGAGCTAACATTCGCGTCTTCAGCATTGAAATTTGAGACCGTCGAAATGCCCACAAAACCCTTCGCACTGATAAATTTCAACGAACCTAATTCTACAAGTCTCTGCAAGCTAATGTCAGACATGGATGAAGGAGGTTACTCCACTGTCAACCTTGACTTTGTACCAGACTCTAAAGACGATCCTCCCCATGCGCGGTTTCACGGCACAATATCAACAGAGTTACCTCCAGACAGACTTGACATACTGGCAACAGGCTATGCGGGGTGGAGGACTCTGGATCGTCCACCAACGATCTTTGGTCGATCTTTGTGGGACATAGATCCATACGCATATTTGGCGCTGAGAGTAAAATCGGATGGCCGGAAATACTTTGTGAATATCCAAACAGACTCCATCATACCTACAGACCTACACCAACACCGGCTATACGCGAAGAGACCTGGAGAGTGGGAGACAATCCTTATCAACTTTAATTCGTTTGTGCGAACGAATCATGGTATTCGGGTGGAGCCACAATCTGAGCTTTTGAGGCAAAGGATAAAAAGCGTGGGTATCAGTCTAATTGATAGAATACCGAAGCCTTACGACTTGTGCATTGGGAGGATATGGGCAACAAATGGACAAGGCGATCCGACACTTCGACAGGATGAACTTCCCGAGGATCTTGTAGCCAAGGCAGAGAAGGGTGAGCTGAACTTGGTTGAAAATGTTAAGAAGCGCAACAAAGAGCCTGAGAAGATATTGATATAATCAAACGAGCCCATTTGTAAAGCGTCTTGAAATCATTTGCTCCTTGTAGTCTCCGTGTTGGCATAGCCCTTTAAGAGAGACAACGCGCTTTGAAACCTTTTCCATGAACGAAATTCCTAGGTCTGAATCTTACTTCGTCTCCTTGCAGTCGCAACTCTTCGGATTAGAATCAACTGGGTGAACGTGACATGTGACTTCGCGTCTGTCGCGCTGGTCGCAAAGCTCCGTTGTCCATCAGCTTTCATATCGTGACTCAAGTTCTATTGCCACAGAAAGTCCGTGATTCCTTCATCTTTGACTCTTAAACTCCTTTTTTGCCAGATACATTTCCTCCTGGGTTAAATTTCGAAGCGAACGGGCGGCTGTAGCTGCATTTCTGCCTTCACCTCTCGCAGATATGTGCAGATAATGCCGCGATACCTAAACCCTTCAAAAATTTGCATTCTGGTTCTAGTCTCTCTTTACTGTGATGACTACGTTCCGAACAATGCCTCTATTCCAATCCTTTCCTTCATCGTTTCCAATGTGCGGCAAGCGGACAGCACAAAGCGCAATTTAAGAGGAGTGTCCACCATCTCTTTGAACATCGAGGACTTCGAAGTAGTTCTTGCACACCATCATTCAAAAATCACTGGTAGGACGCTTTTCGAATCTTTTCTTAACCGGCTTTGGTCCATCGACTGCTTACACGCTCTGCACCAATTCTTCACCGACTTGAGTGGTTACCTCGCAGGACAACAACGGAAAGCGAACTCTGAAGCTGAGAAACAACCGACCGCTCGCTTCATGTTGTCTCCTGTTTCACCTATTGGAATTTTTGTCCGTAAATCGCAGCTTGAATTCACTCGACTACAGTTTGACGACAGTGTCAAACTATGGACCACTCTGGTCCAATTCAGACGACCTGTAGAGAAATCATGGTTAAGAATTCACCCTTCGGCACCATCTGATATTCCAGACGTCAATATATTGAGCATCGATGTCAATTTTAGGGGTGACCTGTCAGAAACAGTGTATGGCTCTACCGCGGATGAGAAAGCGGAAGATCAATTTCTCAGCGCCGATGAGATTGAATCTATGCTTGAATTTCAGCTCGAGCGTCTTCAAAGTAAGATGTCCAACAGCATTTCAAATTGAACTCTCTAACATGTTTGTAGAATACGGTAATCGCGCGCCAGAAGACATGCGGACGCGAATGCGAGAAATGTTTGGTCAGGCTTACCCAACACCTAACCTGTTACACTTCGTACTGTAAGTTTTTCTTCAAGCTTTCATTTGCACGCTCTAACCTCCTGTGTAGCTTTTTTGATGCATGGCGTGCTGGCGACTACACCCAAGCTTTTGAGAATTTGCACCGCTATTTCGATTACACGATGCAAGTCCGTGACAAGACCCATTATCAATATGCCCTCCTACACATGGCTATCTTGCAAGCCGACTTTGGATTCTATGGAGAGGCATTCGCCGCCATGAACGAGACAATCACCACCGCAAGAGAGAACCAAGACATGAGTTGTTTGAATTTCAGCATGAGCTGGCTAGATCATTTCAGCAAGGCATATCCGAAAGAACTCGAGCGTGCTGGATACGCCGGAATGTTGGGCAGAGAACACGAAGGACTCGCATTTCTGAAGACAAAGGCTCACGAAATGAAGATGTGGAATCTTGTGAGCTCAACGATTTTAAGTGAAGCAAAAGCTTTTCTATCCTCCGTGAGTTAATCATCGTCTCTGCCTTAGTAACTACTGATCTTTCTTCAGGGAGGTGATGTGCGCATTGCTTTAGAGCACGTGTACCAATCAAGTCATTTGAATCTTGTTCACAACCTGCAAAGTAACGTAGGGACACAGCTCCTCATGCAATCTTCTATTTATGGCAGACTTGGTAAGTAGCCACAGACTTGACATGACGTTCTCTGCTAAGCTTTCATCATAGGGCTCAGCGAACTAGCAGACGCTTATTGTGAAACGCTACTTGACGCCTACCGAGACAAGTCTCCCGTTGAAGAAGTTGTTCGTGCAACATGCCGTCGCGCATTCAATGTACGAGTTGCGAAAATTCTCTCTGAATTCCTTTTCCAGAATTAACTGACAATGATCGTTCAGGCTACGCATGCCGGTAATGACGTGGAAGCCGTAGAGTACCTATCCTCCTTGGAACCTGACGTTGAGCGCACGCTCAAATTCAAACAATATGTCTCTTCCTGTTCTCGAATATCCGAATTAAGACGCAACATCAATCAGTTCGTACAGTAAAAACTCTTTCATGATTTCTTCCCGCTAATATTTTAGCAGAAATGACAACATCGGCGCCCATAATCTGCTTGTCTCCCTCCAGTCTGCTACCTCTGCTGAGCCCGAACTTAGATCTCAAATTGTCCTTCTCGAGATTGAATGGCAAATACATATGGGCAATTTCGAATCTGCGTTTTCGCTCATCTCAACTGCGACTGAACCCATGAAATTAGAAAACGCAGATGTGTACCAGCAAATGCATCTTCTGCTGCTAAAAGCTCGACTGTTTGCGGAGGCCGGCATCCCCGAGAAAGGTTTCAGTATCGCCGTTCGAGTAGCATCGGCGAGTGCTAAGGCAAGGATTATGCCAGCTCTTTGGGAGGCGGTAAGAGTATTGTCGAACATTCTCATTGCATTGGGTGAGCGTGACCCTGCGAAAAGACTGCTTGACGCCGTCCTTCCACAAGCGATGCCCGAAGTTGCAGGAACAATCTGATAGCATCATAATGCTCTCTAGTAGTACGACAAGGGGGAGAGCTTCAAACGATACTGTTCAAACAGTCGAAAGTCCGCGTAGTCACCAATTGCTCTTCTTTCATTCAAGGCCAGACTACCAACCGCCCTGCACGCATGTAGAGTACTCTAAGCTATACCACGAGAATCACCGATAAATGTAAGGGACGCATGCTTCAATTCGGATCACTGCAGGAAGTCCAGACGCTTATTAGTTTAACGGCCTGCAACGATAACCGTCGATTCAACATATTGTTTGCTCATTTGCTGGAGCATCTCGCATCCATGTCTCCGAGCCTTCCGAGTAGAGTTTACGGCATAGGTCGAACCAAAGTCGTCGGCATTTGATCATCCTCACAGTACATTTTCGCTGTGAAGCAGAAGATAGGCATGGCATCAAAAAATTTCTCCATTTACTGTGATCACCACTAGAACGGCACGAAAAGCAGAGCATTGTTGGTCAAGAATAGACAACGGGTGATAGCCACGAACCTTGTTGACTACATGCTATATACAATTGCCCGAATCTAAGCCCAAGCAATCTCAATCATTCGTCACCCTTCTTATGGTAGTTGACCTTATCGTTCCAGAACAGTGTCTTGTCACCATCACCCCATGGGAACGCCTTGTTCCTAATGTTCATGTACTCGTACTGTGGCCGCTCGGATGGTGGAGGAAGATGAGATTCGTGCTCCCAGTGCTCATTCCACAGAGTGTACGCATTGGCGCTGGCAATGATGAGAGCAGGGAGTGCGACGTAGAGGGACAACTTTCGCCATAAGTCTAATTGCAAAGGATATTAGCAGGCGATTAATAACAGCACGCTGTCCAACGAACTACATTGCCGGAAGGCGTGTATCTCATCATATGATAACGGAGAAGGTAGAATTACCTGATGTCTGCGCAGCGTGAGCTTTCACAGCAGCCCTCTCGCGGTTGAAGGCGTTGTCCTGGGCTCCATGTAGGTTCGTTTCATGGGAGGCATAGCTACGTTTTGGAAGGAATTGATGCGGGAGGCGCCGCGTAGAGCGGATAAGAGCACGCTGAGCGAGCATTGTGTAGCCGGGCGAGTTGTGGGCTGAAAATCAAGCTTTCGGATGAGGTTGAATGCGATGGCGTGAGGTATTGACGCTGCTTTGATCTTGGACGAAGCTTCGTTAGAGCCTCGGTGAGTTGGGTTGATCCGACCCGATTTGATACGCCTGACGACAACTCGTCAATGAGCTGTGGCGAAAGGGAATGAGCACGGAAATTCGCAAGAAAGTGTCGGAACGAAAGTAATTTCTTACTTTAAATTCCATTTTTTTCGACTTCATCTACCTTCTTCAAATCAAGCTACCTTCTTCACCCTCAGTTACCTTTTCCAAATGCAGCTACTATCTCCAACTTGAGCTTCTCTCTTTGGCTTCGACTACTTTCTCCGACCTCAGCTACCATCTCTAATGCGAGGATGAAGATGCAACAATGCCACTCCGTATTACGACTTGGAATGTCAACGGTATCCGTAACCCTTTTGGATACCAGCCATGGCGCGACAACCGCACCTTCAGCGCCATGTTCGACATTCTGGAGGCCGACATTGTTATTATGCAGGAGCTAAAGATTCAGCGAAAAGACCTGAAAGATGACATGGTACTTATTCCAGGCTGGGATTGCTTTTTCAGCCTTCCAAAACACAAAAAAGGCAAGTGATTTGTGTCTCCCCTCCCATCAGAAACGAACTTCCCTCCCGATGAGAACCTAGATCTTAGATGTACTCGATCTGGTGCACTGGATCAAATCTACGATCCACTGGACCGGAATGTAAATCTATCCGGTCATACGTTAAACTTTTTCTTCTCTGAATCTAGATCTCCTCCGATCAGGCGATATACTAATACTCACCAGGTTATTCAGGTGTAGGAATATACACACGCCAGGCGTCATGCGCTCCGATTCGCGCCGAAGAAGGAATTCTAGGTGTTCTCTCACCTCCTGGAAAATCGACTCCGTATCGCGAACTACCTGATGACGAATGTATCGGCGGGTATCCAACACTCTTGCAACTTGCTGAGCTTGGTATTGATCCTGCATCGCTAGACGCCGAAGGACGCTGCGTCATACTCGAGTTTCCAGCGTTCGTCGTCCTCGGTGTCTACAGTCCAGCAAACAGCAGCGGTACACGCGATGACTACCGTTTTGCATTCCTCACGGCGCTTGACAATCGTGTACGCAATCTCCACAAGCTTGGCAAGCGTGTCATCCTCGCTGGAGATTTGAATGTCGCCCGAAATGAGCTTGATACAGCAGGCGCAGAGGATGATATACAGAAGATGGGTTTGACACATGCGGACTACATTTCAACACCGAACAGGCGAATTTTCAACCAGTTGCTGGAAGAAGGTGAAGTTGTTGGACCACGAGATGAAGGCCGTGAGCAACCTGTTCTGTGGGACATCGTGCGGGGTTTTCATCCTCGTCGGCAACGAATGTACACGCACTGGGAGCAGAAGATCAACGCGAGACCAGGCAATTATGGTTCCAGAATTGATTATGTTTTGAGCAGCATCGGTATGAAAGAATGGTTTGCGGATGCCAATATCCAAGAAGGCTTAATGGGCTCCGATCATTGTCCAGTTTTCGCCATTATGAAGGATCAGGTTCCAGTCGATGGTGTTCAGACCGATTTGTGCGCGATTGTCAATCCACCGGATGTTTTCGAAGGTCAGCAGCGTCTCCGTTCGATTGAATTCAAAGATCATCCAGCTCTCTCTGCCAAGCTTATGCCCGAATTCGATAAGCGGAGGAGCATCAAGGACATGTTCGCACGTAACACCTCTACACAATCGAACCTTTCCAATAATAGATTGTCAGACAAATCTAGAGAATTCTCGAATATATCAACTTTCACGCAGGCAGATGGAATTGTCACCTTAAAACGCTCATTGTCTGACAAACAGATCCAACTTGGTTCTAAGGGTACCCAAGTAAACGCCGACAACAGTCCAAAACCGAAGCGTGCTAAGCCGAATCCTGTAGCGAGCAAAGGCAGAAATCAACCAACACTTAACAGCTTCTTCAATCGCCACAAGTCCTCCGCCAATAGTGTATGTGCCCTCTTTAAAGCTTGTACAATGGAGCACTAACTCTACCTAGCCTTCATCGATTTCTGAACAGCCTGCAGAGGACGAAGCTGAATGCGAGCCACTTACAGAGACGCCAAATTCCAGTCATGCAATCACAGAGCATAACTCAACTCGTACTTCTGAAGGACGCGAGAGCGATGTCGAGGAACAAGGCGAAGCTGTGGTGGATCCTGTTGAATCCGCAGACAAATGGCGCAACCTATTCTCCAAACCTGCCGCCCCAAGATGTGAGCACAACGAACCTTGCACGAAGTTGCAGACCAAGGTCAAAGGTATCAACAGTGGGAGATATTTCTGGATTTGCGCAAGGTATGTCCAGCCCACAAACACTTTGTTTAATCATATTGCTAATATTAAAGCTAGGCCAGTTGGTCCTTCAGGCGGCAAGGAACGCAATACACAATGGCGTTGTCACACCTTTATCTGGGCCAGCGATTGGAGTGGCAACACCTAGCACCCTCCTAAGTCATACCCGTTGGTAACTTACTAGAAGACAAACTACCTTGTCTCTAATTCTTCATAGTTCAATAAGCTGTCCAGAAATCGTCTGATAGAGAAAAAAATCAACTGTGATATTCTTCGCTGAATGAGATTCACCCGAATGTGCAAACAATCAGTCACGTGCATAAGGTTACTCAAGTTCACTTGTTCTCGCCGAACTTCTCTCTCTTTTTCAAACACCAACCTCATCTTCGACGAAACACAACTTATCAACTCAGAACTCACCGTGTTATTTGTCTAAATAAATAGGCTCTGGGTTTAATTCCTTCAACACTCCCTTCTACCACAACGAGCACGACTATTTCGATGCCGATACGCGGCACAATGGGTAATGGGCCGGGTAAAGGTAGCCTTCTAATTATTTTGGAGCGAGTGGCAGACTGACGAATTCTCACAGCCGTTTCACGACCCATTCCTCCCTTCATCTATCTGTTGGCTGAAAAACGTCTCGGCCAGCTAATTGAAGCACAGGTGTCGATGCAATTTAAGTTGCGCAAGAAGGTGTGCCAGAAGTACTGGGATCCTCAGACTTTGTTCGGTTTCAAGCAGACCCTCAATGCCATGACACTGACACTCAATGATATCCGAGTGCTTCTGCGAAGAAAGGATCTTTTTCCCCATCTCCTTGTCTGGGCTGCATTTATGGATGGTACAGCTCAAACCTTCGAATCTACCCTCGATACCTTGGGCACTTTCATAGACAAGATTGAAGAGATTCGAACTCTTGACACCAATGACAAGACTCTGCAGGAGCTCCGTCCGAGCTACTTGCTCATCCAAAAGGAGGCTATGACTCTAGGGCTCCGCTTCGATTGGCTTGAAGAGCATCTTTTCATTGATGACGGCACCGATGATCCGCTTAGCCCTTTCAGGATCTCGAACGATTACAAACACCATTGGGCACAATGGCTTTCCAACTCAGCACCAGGAGCGGGTATAGTGTTGGATGGGCAAGACCGGCCGTGGTACGTCTCCGGCCACATCATACCGAATGCAGCCTTCAAAATTTTGGTACGTGTAATGATTCGGTGCTTATTATACACCCATTGTTAAGCAAGTGACACTTACTGGCGCCTACAGGAGTCATGGAATCGGCAGCTACACTCTTATGTAAGTTTTGGATTACTTCGTAGACCATTTAGAGTGCGTTTCTAACATTGTGCTTAGCAACGTGACCTTGGGTTATCTGGTTATGTGACTGTAAGATATTGACAAGCAATGTGCCGCTATTGTAGCTGACCAAGCTCTCACTAGCCTCGTTACTTTACTGGAGCCCCGGAAGCCGTAGTTGGACGTTCGGAGAGCGGACAATTTGAGAGGATTGTCCAGACTGTACGTTTATAGTTTCGTTTATCACTAGCACATATGCGCTAATCAAAGTGCAGCGCCCAGCTGTTCCTTCCGCAGAACTTTGTCCACAGGTAAGCATCTTTGATGATAGTCAACATCCGGCGCTGCTAACATCTCTTGTTGAAGCTGCGTGATGGTCGACAGAACAGCCTCGCTTCTTACAACCAAATGCTTGGTATGGAACCGTTTTATGTATCTCCAGTATACCCTCGCTAATTAAAGCATATTCTAGAAAATCTGGAAGGGCACCAACCAGAAGATCCGGCGTGGAGATCATTGGCAGTATTCACTACGGTTAAGCGTGAACAAGAGCGCGGGCGTGGCAAGGAGGATGAGAATTGAAGTATAGCTTTTCGAGAATTCGTGATAAACGAGTCGAGATTGAAGTTTCAAAACTGGAAGCTCTTACCTATGGACTTGGAATCGATCATGGGCCAGAAATTGAGACTTCACCTAAATTGAGTCTCATGTGTTGGTAAAATAGCACCACATAGCTGATTTCGATAGTACACGCCTGCGCCAAAACATACCCGTTCACATTATAGGAAAGTGTTGTGAGTTTTGTTTCCTCGCAACACTTCGGCGCACTACATATTTTCTCCTCTTCTTTGTTCGACACACTGCACCCTTTCCCATTTTTAACCTCTTCACCCTGCTTTGTCTTTCACCCTGCTTTGTCTTTCACCCCGGCGTTCTAAATTCTTGCACTTCGGTCCCCACATTTCCGCATCCGTTATCCTTTCATCATGGACAGTCAAATCCCTCCTGGTATCGAGGCTTATCTGGCTTCCATGGCAACGGAGCAGCTCGCTGCACTTGCGGCTCATATTGTTCAAGTTCAAGTCTCTCGAAATGCAAAAATGGCCGAAGCTTCCACCAAACCGAAGACTCAAAAGAACAAGAACGATGGTGCCTCTCATGCAAAGGGCACAAAGGCATCAGTGATTCCTCCAATTGTCAATAGGGCTGCGAAGCGTCCAGTAAGTCTCATCGCCTTCTATCTCTTGATTCATTTAGCTAACACTCACTTCTAGCTCAACTCCTTCATCGCTTTTCGATCCTACTACAAAGGCGCCTTTGTATCCCTGCAGCAGAAGGATATCAGTGGCTATCTTCACCAGCTTTGGCTCGTTGACCATTGCAAGAACAAGTGGGCGATTATTGCTAAGGCTTATTCCATCATCCGCGATAATGTCGGCAAGGCAAATGCTCCGCTTAGCGAGTTCTTCACTATCGCTGTTGACTACATGGGTGTCATTCCTGCTGACCAGTACTTCGTAAGTAACGTCCCCAAATTGTTACATAGAGCAACGAGCTAACATTGGTAACGCAGACCGTCATGGGCTGGAAGAACCCAAATGGCAATGGCCCGGACATGATCCGCACTCACGTCGTCGATGCTATGACTCTGCCGGAGCACTTTTCAGTCACCACGCTCACCTCGGTTGATGATCTTGTGAAGCACTGCACGGAGGTCTGTCACTATGGTGGCTCTGTCCAAGCTGGTGGCGCGAAGATGGATATCGAAGGAACCATGTCGATGGCTGTTGGCAACTCCGCTGATACGACTGTTGAAGACATCAGCGCTATTAACATCATCGGCAACAATAACTTCGTCTTTGGAGACTCCACTGCATACATTGATGCGCCTGCGGCCAATGATCCTTCGAGCATCATGTACAATGACAAGGTTGTGGAGTGCGACTGCAAGTCCACTTCTGGCTTCTGCATCCACCACTTCTTCGATCCCAACGATTCGCTTCTTCACCAGTCTGGCGATAGTTATCCCTTCATCGCCCAGTTTGATCCAGCCGATGCCGCTAAGGGCGTGGGTCTGAACTTCGACCCTTATGCTGGAAACGAATTCGATCTCGGCGGTGTCGATCAAATGAGCTGCATTCCCGAGGGTGAGCTCCTCGGCGAAGATCTTATTCACTGGGAGATGGAATAGCGATCTCGACACGACTTCCACCTAGATTGACAACCTCGACTTACCTAAGACATCCTTCTAAATCGAAAGCAAAAAACAGGAAAGAAAAGCGAAAAGGAAAAAAATGGGAGTGGAAATTGAATGGGATACGTTGGGGTATGGGAGGCAGATGGAACTTTCAGATCAGGACTGATAGTTAGCTACGTAGAAAATCCAAAAAAAAAAAATTATTTTTGGATTCTTTCTGAGTATGCTGTTCAATGATGGCGATATCGTCCACATACTGTGAGAACAATTGATGAACGAGAATTACAAGCGATCCCTAAGTCCTGGCGGCGCGCGTCCTTTTGGTACAGTAGGAAACTGCTTACAATTCTTGTAATCTTGGTGTCGCGGCCATCCCCCGTTGAGTTGAGCGGCCGTCGTCGCCCTCTCCGAACCTTATCCGACCCTCACTTGCTCTGCGCTTGCTGTTGGCTTGGCTGCTCGACGCTTGCTTGGGTCCTCACTGCTTGCCCTTCTGCTCGTTGCTGGTCTAGTTGCGCGCTGCTTGCTTGGGTCCTCGCTGCTCGCTCCTCTGCACGCTGCCAGCTTGGCTGCTCGACGCTTGCTTGGGTGCTCGCTGCCCACTGCTGGCTCACCACCGCTATCTCCAAGTCTGCCTCCAAGGCTAGAGATGGTGTATTCGAAGTTGCCGCTCGACACGGATCTGCCGTCAACCAGTTGCACGACGGTTCTAGGCGCGCTGTCTATCAGCACACCAGACTCGTCGAATGCCAAGCGATGTTTGCCGGAGTCGTAGTAGAAGCAGAACATGTCGAGTTTTTAAGCCAGTCCAATTTCTTGAAGGGTCCAGAGGCAATACCATCACGGTCGACGAACGATAAGATTCACAAATTTGTATCATTTCCACGCGCAAATGCATCGCCATTCCAACACGATCGCATCTGCAAAAGTGAGAACCTTTGGAGATCTCTGCCAAGCACTAGAGTGAGTAGCCTAACCTCTTCGCGATCAACTGATGAGCGCATGTATAAGCAACATTAGGTATAATGGCGAACAGTGGTTGCTTGCAAGCCCTCGGACGTGGTGAGCCGAAGGCTCATGTTGCTAGACCTGATATATCATAGCGCATCGGAAGATTTGCATGGGTCCAAAGCAGGGAGAGCCGATGCTGCATGCGGGACCGGACACGGTAGTTTTACTGCCACGGGGTATTAATTATAGCGTATCGATATGAAAGTTACTGTTACGACGACTTTTCCTTCACTTACCCCTTGTGGGAACTTAGTTATAAGGCTCTAGGAAAGCAGCTATGCGCACAAAAGCATTACTTCCCAGTTCTTGAAGCCAGCCGTAATCAACACCAGACCAGCACTCTAATAATAGGTGGACTGTGCTGCGCCTTAGGGCATATAAGGCAATAAGGACTAAATTCGGCAACTCCAACAACCACCACCTCGTCAGCTTTCGGGCCTCAGAGATCTCTCTTCGTACCATAGCATTTCACACTCAATTCAAGCCTGCTATCACCATATAACTTCGTCTCTACCACCGCTACCTCCGTAGCGCAGCCTCAAGCGGCACTCTGCATCTCCCTTCCTCCAACTCGCATCCGGCAGACCTCTCCACCATGCCGCTTTGCGGTGGCTCCAAAACGGTTGCCCGCAAAATCGTATTGCTGGGCGATGGGAACAGCGGAAAGACAAGTTTGGTATTGCACCCCGAGAGCCATATTTGACTATCTTGCCTCTGAAGCTAGGCTAACATGTTAAAAGTTGAATGTTTTCACGCGTGGGTACGTAGTAGCAGCCGCTTTAAAGACGAAAACGCTGACAACCGTATAGTTGGTTTCCTCAAGTCTATGAACCAACCGTCTTCGAAAACTATGTCCACGATATCTTCCTTGACAACACTCATGTTGAGCTAAGCTTGTGGGACACGGCTGGACAGGAAGAGTTCGACAGATTACGAAGTCTGAGTTACGACAATACCCATGCGATTATGCTTTGTTTTAGCGTAAGCCGGGCTGACAGTGGGGTATTTGGAGCATGAAAGAGCTGACGCGCATCGAGGTTGAATCGCCCGACTCGCTAGAGAATATCGAGACCAAGTGGAAACAAGAAATCGAAGAAAATTGTCCCGGCGTCAAATTGGTGCTCGTGGCGCTGAAGTGCGACTTGCGCGAGTCACATCAGGACGAAGACGAGGGCGGTAACGAACCCAAGCGGCCCATGATCCAATATCAACAAGGACTGGAGGTTGCACAGCGAATAAAGGCTTTGAGATATCTAGGTGAGTTCATGCATCTCCCCTACCTAGAACGACGGACTAATCTTCCGTAGAATGCTCTGCAATGAAGAATAGAGGCGTCAACGAAGCTTTTACCGAAACCGCTCGCGTCGCCTTAACGGTCAAAGAAGCTAGCGATCACTCCGGCGGCTGTAAGATGATGTAGAACGGGTTCAAGAAGCGAAAATTTGCTTGATTTTTTTGTATTTCGTGTGGCTATCTGCAATACCATTGATCGTACAAAGGACGTAGACGCGGTTGAGCTTCCTGGTATGAAGCTACAAATCGGTCTTTGCTGGACTGCATTGCTCAATGCAATGTGGGAAATGGAGTTGTGGCAACGAACGAGTTATCGACTAGAACTGCAATTAAGCTGATCCAGACCTGTACACTACCATTCAAAATGTCTGCACTTCATTGATTAAACAGTGCTATCACTTTCATCGCTGTGGATTGTGGAATAATTGCAGCCTGAGAATGGCAGAACTGCGCTAGGGTCCTTAAAGAGGCATTGGAATGGGTCAAAGGTGTTCAAGAAATTTCAATGTATCTTGATTTAACATATGCTCGACGCCTTGAGGCGATATGCATCCCTAAAGAACCCAGCAAACCGGAGCGCCATAAACCGCATCCGCTTAGATAGTTGTCTCGTACGCAATGGGAGCAATGCTCTCCGGCCAATTGTCCTTCATCGAAACAGTCCTTGCTTCTCTTGGCATCACCGGCTGTCTCTTCAAATTGACCTGTGTGCCTTCCTCCTTCGCCTTTCTTCGCTTGGCAGCATTATCCTTCACGCGGCGTAGGAACTCTTCTCGGCTACGGGAGTGCTTGACGTGCTCGATCCGGACGTTGATTCGCTTCTCGAGGTAGCGGTTGCCGACCTGCTTATGGCAGATAACGCCGACGGCAGATTTTGTGACGTTGTATACGACGCCAGTCTTGCCGTGATAGACCTTGTAAGGCATGCCTACGCCAATTATCAGTATCAAAGAGTTTTCCTGTAGATGTGATGGAACTCACCTTTTTGCACTGCGCCATTCGTAACGATATCAACGATATCACCGACACGGTAGGTTTTTAGATATGTTGACAATGGAATGTATCCCTTCTTCTTGAAACCGCGGCTGAAGGCATATCTTGGGTTTGTTAGTATTTCGGGAACCTGGTATGTTCCGACCGGAATCAACTTACCTCGTGCCCGACCGGAGACCTCCTGAGTGACCCATGGCGACTGATGATGAGATGTCAATACAATTTCAATATCTTGTCTATTGCGATTGGAGTTTACCTTCGTAGATGTAATGGCGGCGATGTGTGAGGTTTGTGGTTTAATTTCGCGGTGGGAATATGTCGTGGGCCGGCTAAACCTCGGCCCACATTTTATAAGGAAGCGAAGAATGTAAACCACACGACAATCACCACCTTTATTAGTCCATCAACAACAAACGACATGGCTCCTAGGTCTTACAGCAAGACCTACAAGGTCCCTCGTCGGCCCTTCGAGTCCGCACGACTGTATGTTACTATTTTGCTTGCGGCGTTCCACGCTGTCAATAGCATTGGATCAACTAGCTAACACTTCTCTCACAGCGACTCCGAATTGAAGACTGTCGGCGAATACGGTCTGCGAAACAAGCGAGAAGTATGGCGTGTGCAACTCACACTGTCCAAAATCCGTCGTGCTGCTCGGTAAGTCGTTCACCAAAGAATGACAGAGAAACTTGAGCATCGGCTAATCCCAACTCCAGTGAGCTCTTGACACTCGACGAAAAGGACCCGAAGCGTCTCTTCGAAGGCAATGCTCTCATCCGCCGTCTAGTTCGCGTTGGCGTGCTCGACGAATCCCGCATGAAGCTCGATTACGTGTTGGCGCTCAAGGTCGAAGACTTCTTAGAGCGTCGGTTGCAGACTTGCGTGTACAAGCTCGGCCTGGCAAAGAGCATTCATCACGCCCGCGTCCTGATCAGACAGAGGCACATCCGGTATGTTGAACACTTCCGAAACTCGTTGGATGACATTTACTGACTCAATGTTCAGGGTTGGCAAGCAGATCGTCAACGTTCCTTCGTTCATCGTCCGTCTCGACTCGCAAAAACACATTGATTTCGCCCTCACCTCTCCCTTCGGCGGTGGTCGTCCTGGTCGCGTGAGAAGAAAGAAGGCCAAGGCAGCGGAGAAGAAGGATGATGAGGGCGGCGAAGAGGAGGAGGAGTAGATGCATATTGAAAGGCGTCTGTACAAATCAGACGGTTCTTGCAACGGCGTCAAAAGGCTATGACTATTCAAATTTATTAGCAATCGTGGTAGCTCAATCCATCTCGAATGCATAAATCCATGAACTAGATTTGCTTCCTATGAAAACTCTTCGGTCTCATCGTGCAAGCAGTCAAAGTTCTCGCTAGTCAGTGGCGAGATAATCTGGATGCGACAATCGAATGGAGATTTTTTCCCATTGAGGCGATGCTCTCTAGCTATATATACTCGCTCCCATGTATTCTTGTCACCACAGTAAAGGAAGCGATCATCTCAACCGAATTCGATCATACTCCAATGCCATGCAATACGCCTAAGTCAGTCATAGCTTCACTCTTCGAGTGAAGCTGGCGCTACTGACTCTTCCACTGATGGCGCCTTTGGTCCCTCGTGTTCTGATGGCACCTTGAGCGATTTCTCTTCTGGGTCCATTTTGAGTGCCTCTGCTTCTGGTGTTGTCTTGACCCCGTCTTCATCTGATGTATGTTCAGGTATTTCCCTTTTTCCATCATGGTAATCTTCTCGCTCTGCTCCGGATACATCTACAGATGGACTGCTGGCGTCATTTTGCGACGATATCTGCACCACATCTTTGCTTTCATAAGTTTCTTGGTCGTCTTCATGTGAGAGCTCGAAGATGTGCTGCGTTGTATGATTCTCGTGCTGCTCATCTTCGTCGTGCTCTTCGCCCACCACCGGAGACTCAGGAGCGTTCTCCTCCCAATCTCCAAAATCGGTTTCTGCAGTCGTACCTAAGGTCCCAACATTTTCTGGGCGCGTTTCAATCGAGGTGGGTTCTTCCACAACGCTCAGCTCTGAATACTGAGGTACGTCCTCCTTTTGTTCTGGTACGTCCTTACCCGACGGCTGCTCAGCATGTTCATCTTCATGATCCATCTCTGGTGCGCGTGGAGGGAGCGGAGGCGGCAGCGAGTCCACTTGCAAATCAGGGTCTTCGAGGGAGATCAAGGAATCGTCGTTCACAGCAGCATCCTCTACAGTCTGCACGAGTTGACTGTCGTTGGCAGAAAGCGCAGAGTCACCACTCTCTTGTCGCCTGTGCACATGGAGTTGAGAAACGCTTGGTGATTGCACGCCGCTTGACACACCTGTGCTGTCTGTTGTCTGAACGCTGCCACTTCTGCTTGGCACAGGCTTTCGCTTCGTCATGCCGCCAAAAGGCGCGACATTCCATTGGCGACGCGCTTGGCGTGGGCCTGGCAGCGGCTGTCCTGGTGGTGGGAGAGGCTGGCCTCGACCCATCGGCTGGCTTGGTTCTGCCTGCACAGGCGATTCATCGATCGATGTAGTACTACTAGGAAAGTTCTCGTTTGATAATGTTTCGTTCGCCAGATCAGCCTGCGACAAACTAGCTTGGCGTTGAGCGCGAGCAGCTGCAGCCGCAGCTTTTCTGCGTTGTAGCATATCGTATCCCCATTTGGCCGCTGTCGCTGTGGCAGATGCTGCTGTCGTAGCCAAGGTCTGACGCTTTACCGATCCGGAAGAACGGGTCGAAGCTTTATCAGAGTGAAGGTTGCTCTGGCCACTCAAAGACCTGGAAGGCAAGCCCGAACTGCTTGCACCTCTGGCTGTGTCGTCTTGCTGGTCAATGCGTGTAGCTGAATCTTCCATCTCCAAAGGTAGCGATAATGAAGTCTGTGATTCTGGTTGATTGGGGATGGTTGACTTGGATCCATTTCCGTTTGATTCTAACAACTCCTCTGCCGATTCGCTCTCTTGTGAGAGTTCCGGTGGTGTGGCTATTAGAAGATCTCCGGAATGGTGCCCATTAATCGAATCTCCTGTCATTACTGTATCGTCTGTGGTGGTTGATTTGGTAGATGATGCGTAGGACTTGGAGCGATTTGATTCTCTGGGTTTTACAGACGGTCTTCCAGCCGACCTCGTACCTGCGGAGTTGAAGAATGTTCTACCGTTGCGGGCTGGAGTGGAATCTCGAGACGATTTTCGGCTGTGAGACTCAAACTCGGCGTTGGCGGGAAGAATGGGCATGCTCATGGTTTTCTCCCCAGAGATAAGTTCTGCGTATGGTAATGCTACCGCATCATCCTCATTGGATATCTCATTTGGCTCTGAAACTTGGTCACTAGGCACTCCCGACAGCGTCTGGTCAGTAGGGTGTTCGGCTGCCAGCGAATCCGATAATGTGTCTGCCCACAGTCCACCTCTTCGCGGATGTGTGTTTGTAGGAAGGAACCCAACATCGTCCCAGTATGGTTGGACAAGTGAATCGCCAATGACTTCGCGAATGCGACTTTCAATAGCCCGGAGAATAATACCATAGGTGATTTGGCGAGTGCTTACGACGGGCTCAATGACCAGATCAAGCTTCGGCATTGTTTCAAAGGAGAACCAGATACGATTGCTTGGTGGTGGCTTGATTCGGAAAAGAACGTGTCCCTCGAGGCTCTTCAGTATTGCTGCCAACATGAGTGTGACTTCCCTTGGCTTGAAACGTTGACCAAGATCGATCTTTGCAACGGCAGATATCTCGAGACGAAAGTTACCATAATATTTGATGTCAGCTTCGAGGGTAACATCGCCATCAAGGTTGAGTTCCTTGAGCTTTGGATTTGTAACCAGTGGAGCAGAGTCGCCCAGGTCGATCTTGCGGAGCTCTGTCCGCTCGATGAAGGCAGGCTTTTGAACTCTTGATATTTTCTTTGCGATTTTGGAACTGATAAATGCTGGAAGCTCAGTAGTTTTGTATAGCGACAGAAATAACCTTCCAAGGAGGGCGTTCAACCATCTCGTTTGCACAGTGTCCTCTGAAGAGTGCAAAAGTCGAACTAACTTGACTATGTGATCGTGTTCGAACTGCAATGGAACCGGATGCGGCTGTTGAGCATGAACCATGGCGTGATAAAAGTCTTCCTTCTGAGAACAATTGTCGCAGTAGAGAAAGAAGGGTTTGCTGTCTGTAGACAGGTCATCCACTGTCTTTCTTCTCCTAAGCCGTATGCAATTTCTCTTTACGAATAGTTCGCCCTCGAGAATGTTCTCCTCTGATCCGTAGATATCAATGTCGTACTGCTCCAGAGCGATCACGTATCGAACCTCCATCTGATCCTCATCGTCGTACAACATGAGGTGTGCCAATCTACTTAAGTTAGCTCATGCCATCTATGAAAAGCTAGGGGTACGGACCTCAAGGCGATAAAGAAGACATTTTTGGCTCTTCTATTAGCTCTCACGTTGCCTCTGTTTGTTTCCATGGACGGTCCAGACTGCCTGTTTCGATCAAAGATACTCCGGTACATGCTTTGATAGACACTCGGGCTTTCTACAGCGACAGCACCTCCCGCAGCTGTCTGGCGCTCGGGAGGTTTGCCACTGATCCCACCAGGTACGTATTCTCTTGTGACGGCAAAATAACCAGAGGCAGCCTCATCGTTACGCGCGCGAAGCTTCACTTCTGGAGGAAGGCCCTCTGCATCTTTTCTGAGTATGTCTTCATCATCCCATGTTGGCCGGGGAAGAGAGTCGGAGGGTAGAGAGGAATCAGCAGCGTAAGAAACGGTGAACGCGTAGTAGGCGAGGACAGCGAGTGCTGGAAGGAAGGTGAGTCCTCCAAGCAGGTAGGCGATCAAAAGGCTGATGACGCCCATGGTGGCGGTTGGAAATGGGGTAGCAATCTTCCAGAATAACCCAAGCAGACGGATAGCATCGTAGGCGTTCTCAAGAGAGCTGTTGATCGATCTTGTAGAAGAGTAGCATTGTTGAAGTTAGCAATTCATGGGCCTGCTCTCGATTGTATGGTCGCGTTTGGACACGGTGATCAAGAGCTTAGCGGCGCATGAGAGAGCTATGAGCTCTATCGCAAGGGGAGACAGAATTTTAGCGGTTAGTGGGTTCAATTACAGAGAAAGAGCATTTCAGATTTGCTTCGTGGTCAGAATGAAAGGCTCAATATCGAATGCTCGATGTCTACATTCTTCCTTGCTTATGGCGGGCACAGTTCCCAAGTATATATAAACCTACGTGTGAGTAATCGCCTCCCTAGGAACCTCTCTACTTTCCATCATGAGTCGTTGAAATGATTTTAATCAGACGCAACGCTTTCACTGAGTTGCAGGCCGTCTTAATCTCCACGTCTATTCACACGGTCTTCTGTGTATCCGGTCCCAGCTCCTTCGGCCGTCGTCGTGAGCCATTCAAACTGCGCAAGGCTGGACAGTCCTTCCTCCACCCTCCACTTTTCACGTTTCTCAATTACCTGTAACGCTCTACAAGATTCTCCAACAACGAGCAGTCCCGGTGGCTGACTTCCAAGCTCTTCGACGGCTGTACAGATATATTCCAAAGTAGATCTGATTACCCGTTGGTCGCGACAGGATGCGCGCTCTACGATTGCGCAAGGTGTGGTCACTGGCCAGCAAGGCTTCGTAGATTTTCCTGACGTGACATCTATCCCATTTTCGTCAAGAGATGGTGCATGGGCTGATCCACTTGTTGAGGTTGGTGGCGATTCTTCGGAGGTCAGTGATTCAATTAGGGTGGGAAGCCGATGTAGCGCCATCAAGAAGACCACAGTGCGACTGCGTTTGAACTCTGGAGGTTCCGGGCTCTTCCCTTTCTTTCCAGTTCCAGTACAAATGAGTACCTCATCACTGATGTCTCGCTGGGTCACGGGAATTCCGGCGAACAGCGGTGCGGAAAGCGCGCTGGTAATACCTGGCAGAACGACAGCTTCGAAGCCACGCGCCCTGAACCAAAGCACTTCTTCTCCCCCTCGGCCGAAAAGGAATGGATCGCCTTGCTTGAGCCGTAAAACCAGTTTTCCGCTTTCGAGGACTCGCAGCCCAAGCTCCAAAAGCTCGTCTTGTGCGGCGTCAGCATTGCCGGGGAACTTTCGCGCAATGTGAACTGTTGTTCGTCGCGGTATGAGATCTAAGACGGCAGACGGGACAAGCTTATCGGCAAGGACTACATCTGCATTGCGAATTGCAGCGAGAGTGGCATCTGTAAGTAAGTTGGGACTTCCCGGCCCCGAGCCTGCTAAAATGATCGTTCCTTTTCGCTTGGTAACATGACCGTCCATAGGAACAAATGATGAAGATTCGGTAGAACGTGCTGAATGCTCTTTGTAGGATAAGAGTAGGGTTGCCATGTCTTCGTTTGATATCCCGGCTAACTTCTTCAAAGGCCAATATTCGCAAATTTGCGACAGCCAACGCATCCGCCGCAGTCTTACAGCTTCAACGTGTTCTATGTTGACCAAACGATTGAAGTTCGCCGGTTGGCCTGTGTCTTCTTCAACATCATCGATCTCATCTGCTTGAAGATTTTGCTGCGCGTTGTCTTCCGCGCGAATTTGCCGTCTTAAATGCCCCAACTTCTCCACTGCTGATCCCAGATTTGGCGGCAAACATGAGGCGATTTCTCGTTTCACTCTCGAAGCCAATTTGCACCCACTTCCAGACGTCGTTATTCCAATCTGAAGCGGTCCATCACTGTACACGCTCAGTAAGGTAAACGTGCATAGAGATGGTGCATCTGCGACATTGACTGGTATGCGAAGACGCTTGCAAAGCGTGGATATGTGACTGCCTAGCTTTTATTAGTTGGATAGAAACTTAGAAAGTGCATACAACTCGTACTCAACGGATGCCGAGCTCCCAATGTGACAAATACAGCGTCCACGACGTGTTCCACTTCCTCACGCCCGAGAATCGTGAGATCATCATCTCTGAACTCTCGCTTGATCCATTCAACCTGACCTTCTTCTATCCGTTTTAATAGCCCATAGTGAACACGGCTTTCTTTAGGTGCAATGAGCTTCGCTGTAGCCCCTACCTCTACAGAGCGCGCACAGCGAGCCCCGGCAAGAGGATTTGAGCCAATTATAAGATGAATATGGCTGGTGGAATCAACCGCCGTGAGGAGAGAAGGTGGCATGGCTGGCGAAGCGTATAGATCACAAAAGACGATTGAATTCTAAGACTGCCGCATGAAAGGAAACGAATTATGTAGAAGGGAAGGGAAAGCGGCACAGCCAGCACCAGGTTGAAATAAGAAAACGAAATCTAAGCCTACATGGATCGTATCTTTGAGCGAGAATAGTCGTTAGATGGGATCCTTCTATTGCTCGTGCAAATCGCAATCAGAAGAAAAAAAATGGTTTTGGCTTTGACGAATCGTTTTCCGTGGCTCCCGCGGAAACGCCGCGCTATCAGATATCGCATCATTCAGGCACGTCCCAAATCCTTCAGGAGTCTTTTAATCCCTACATCTAAGAACCTAACAACGTTTGGTATATCCAAACTTATTATTTCTGAGAGCAGTTTAACATCCGGCCTCACTAGCAAGCCGGAGGAGTCGGCATCAAGTTCTTTGGCTGGCTAAATTGCCGCGATCCGCACCCAAGATGACTGAAATCTTGGAAGTAAATGATTTGCCTTCTCTACAGTGCAATTGCATGCTCAATCGCGATCTGTGCCCATCGCAACGTCCAAAGCTGCTCGGACCAAACCCAATGTCCTCTCAAGCGCATTCAACTTCGCCATTGCTGCCATCAAGCTTGGATCTTGACTCTCAACCCTCACCTTCTCTCTAACCCTAACTTCATTGCCCTTGTACATGAAGACCTCATCTCCCTCGTCATGCAGCAGCGCTCTCGTCCCTCCCAGCGCAACTGCCAGCTGCTCGCGGAAGCTCATGGTGGAATGCGTCTTCGTCGGGACGACGGGATCCAAAGTTCGCACTTCCAGCAGCAACGCAGCCTCGTATATAGACAGGTAGAACGAGAGCGTAGACGGCAGATTCGGCTCGAAGATTGTCTCGTCGACCGGGCTTTGCCACCACGCAGGCTGGTTGCTGTCGCCGCCTTTTAGTGCTTGCTTTGCTTGCTGAATGTTCATGTCTAGCAACCGCAGCTGGCCTGCTATAAAACTTGCGTTCTTGGGATCTCCGCCCCATGTACTTGCATCGATTACGTTGAGGCATTCGTTGATAAGTGTTTGGACAGATGTGAGCTGATCTAGAACAAGTGTCGGGGCTTGAGGCGAGGTGGAAACGACGAGAGGATAGCTCTGGGAACCTTTCGGGGGCGGAAGCGATTGTAGGCGAAGCTTAATGTCCTGTGAACGATTAATTTTCGAGTCCATACAGACCACAGCGGATATACATACTCCCTTTGTGATACGGCTGCCATTGCGCGTCACAAACCCTTTCACGGCTTCAGACCGCAAAGATGAAAGAACAAGAGTGGAACCATATTCTGTCGGTGCAAGTAACGATCGGCATTCTTCGAGGCCGGCTTTGAGCGACCGGAGACTCTCTTGGATCGAGTCTAGCAGCCAGTCAAGCTCATTTGCCTATAGGAGTAAGAACTTGCGTCTTCCCAAGCTCCGGTTCGGCCCTCAACTTACCAAAGACTTCTTCTCTTCTGTACGCAGATATTCGTCACTGACCGGAGGCCAAATAGCAGTTGCCATGGCTAATTTCTCTCGTTCGTGAATAATTACAGAAGACAAGGCGTTACGGAGCATATCGATCCCGAGTCATGGATCACGTGTTCGACCGTAAGCTGTATCGTGACTTTGCTGAAGGTTGAACGTTGGTAGGTTAAATAACATTTAATGTTCTTGCTATAAATCTCATTTCGAGAGCAAAGCAGTTGATTATCGTATATAAATTCTGTAGATGCTGTTTGTAGCTTCGGTGCAGAGAGGAAAACGTCGAAAGTTTTAATTGAAAGTACAGAGCATACCATCCATGTTCACTAGCAACTATATGGACCGAGTGGCAGCAAACGTGTCATGAATTTAAAAGTGATATATGGGCTAGCTATCTCGAGAAGTGCATGTATGGGTATGAAGACTTTTCTGCTCAAAGAACAGAAGAATTCATTAGGAATAGTAGTAAGGAGATATCTGAGACTAGTTGTTACAGTGCGTAATAACGAACCGAACATATGCTTTGCAACATAAGACAGTGATGATCAACAGCGCCCAGTAGCATGCAATCGTCAATCATCTCCCAACACCGAACTCTCTTGGATCAAGAAAGGTACACGAGTCACCTCCCTCCGGTCACAAGCAACGTACGTCTCAAGCGTAGTCGTCCTTAATCCCACCATTCCTGTCGCTAACGAAGCTGGCCCTGCTCCTAGTCGACCTCTTCCGGCCGAACACTCCGGTCCTCCTACGTGCGGTATAGCCACTATCATGGCGCGCGGAACCACCGACGCAAAACGTGATGGTGGCGAGGAAAAAGCAGGCGAAAGCGGTCCAAATGAAAGCCATTGCCTTCTCACCGACGCCGGCGGTCTGGCCGGATGAGCGGAACGCATTGCGGCCCTGGACGACCCAGGCGGTTGTCAAGGCCGCCGCGATGCCCTGGAAGAACAGCGCGACGGCCGTGTTGAAGCCCGAGAAGTAGGAGCCGAGGCGGGTGCATAGCGCCAGCACCGAGGTCAGCAGAGCGATGGCTGCGAATACCACCGAGATCAGGTAGAAGACGAAGGCGAAGCGCGACAGCAGGAAGTAGTGCTTGGTGCCGATGAACTGGCTCGGGATGCCGATTGTCGTGTTGAAGTCGTGCTTGTTGGGCGGGTCGAACGGCAGAGCTGGGACCACGTCGCCGCAGTTGGTGTTGTGGTTGTTCGAGTCCACGCCGCAGATGCTGAAGAAGGTCCAGCGCGACGGATTGCGAGCTCCCGGAATGCCATTTGTCGAACTCTGCAGGAAGTAGATTTGGTTCTCTGGGTTGCCTTCGGTTGTGCCGGACAAGATCACAAGGAATTGTAACAGTATGGCGCCGGCGAGGAGGATGATGGATGCGACTGCGAAGAGAGGTCCTATGTGATACGACGTTGGCAAAACCGGCATAGCAGAGAATATAGCTTAGGAGACTTACTCGCAGCCATTTTGGTACGAAGGTATGTGATGATGTAGCCAATTTAAGAGCTTGCAGGAAGCAAGGTGGGGAGGTTGGGAAATCTTTTTTAAGGTCTTTTTCTGCAAGGGACTAGGCAAAGAGACGCTTTGTTCGACTTGCAACTTGGGAAAATTGGAGAAAATTAAAAATGGCGAGGAGATGGTTTGGGTTTGCTGGAATTATAACAAATTTCTTGGACAAAGATCATAGCAGGTGGTTTCAAGTTCGTCTACGATTGATGATGGTGGGGGTGGACGGACGTACGTCATGGGCTCGACTCTTTCTGCTTCGGGCAGCCTTCTACCCACTCTCGAGCCACTCACGGCGGTACTGGCGACAGGGTCGCGTGAACCGCGTGGATCATGGCCGGGGACTGGAGTAGCGCTGATGGGAGTTCGAGTGTGACTCTATACGCAGATCGCCGCCTGCAAGTGGAGGAGCGAAACACCTGCCAGATCGTAGCTCCGTCGGGCCGACCAAACATGTTTCGAAACAAAACCCCGTCTGGCATGGCAAGTTGCTTACCTCTTCATATTCTTGATAATGTCTGGTGGGCTCCATGGCATTCTCAAAGAGCTACAAACGACCGTGCTCCTATAGGCGGACATCTACTTCGATGATTTTCATCATTTTCCGCCGAAGTTGTGAATCAGATTCGAGTCGATTCTGCCAAGTATATTCAATTTAGGATCAAGAATTTAAGAAATATTTCCATTCTTGCTACGTCGGTATATATCCCGCCGTCCAAATGCCATAGCCAGTAATTGAAAGATATGGAAAATCTCTTGTCTTCCCCATTTATCAGTCTACCGTCGAAGCTCCAAGAATGGCCCGTAAGGGCTGAGTTGAGCGCCAGTTACCATAAGCGCCTTGTGTAGTGTCGGGTTTTGGGCTCTGGTTCTTGGTGGTTAAGAAATTGGGCCGAAGAATACTTGTAGAAGAACGCCGCCGTTGTCGTATCAGTCGTTCAAAAAGGAAACTTTTTCGTCAGTTCATCTCATACCATCGCTATGCAGTGCGCGGGCTAAAAATGCATTTCATCATCGTGTCCGAGTCAAAGTAAGGGACTGCGAATAAGGAGTGAATCTTGGGTAAGAATACGGGCACGTAAGATCCAGCGGTCGGTTAACTGGACGGCCAGCGCGGTTACAGCTCCGCACGACTTTTCTTGCGTGAGCGTTCACTCGGTAGATAGTCCGCCCCAGGCTGCCACTGTTCGGGCTCAAAGTCCGGATTGTTGAAGTGTGCAGTGTTGTAGTGCGAGCTGCAGAAACCAGTCAGTTATCGCTAAACAGAGCATAGGTTGCATTATTCTACACACTTTTTGAAGATGGAAGTTTGGCATGACGATGAAAATGCTGGCGCCGGTGTTAAGTTGTGCTCGTACTCCCAGATCGAATGTCGGAATGGTCCGCCATTGTCTGCAGTCATAGGATGACGGAGACTAGACTGAAACGTCATTGACATCGGCGACGTTGGTGATTCCACAGAGAGCGGCCGTGAGAAGTACTCTGGAGGCGAGATCATGGGAGTCGGAGCGTATGTAGGTGTTGGCGCCGAGCGGGGAACTTGATGTGCCATTGAAGTCGTCACATCCGCGCTGACGAACTCATACGGCGCACTGGGTGACCAAGTAACGTTTGGACCATTGAAAACAGACATGCCTGGGATCTCGTAACTTCCGAAGCTAAATGGCGCAGAAGAGTGATAGTGTTCTGTCGAGGCATGCTGTAGTGCAACGACAAGGTCTTTTGGAGCCGGAATATCTTCAGCTTTGTAGAGGATATCATAATGGCCACTGCGTACTAATCAGAGATGCGTTGGACATAATTTCAATGACACTTACGGTCTGTAGAGAAGCCTGATGGCAGGAGGACTGGGCAACGGTATTCCGTTTTGATCGACGGGTTCCCAGCGGAATGTATTGGCTACCGTACCAGGAGAACGATCAAGATACAAAATCTCCACCATTGTACCAGCTGGCTTGACCAACATGTCAACAAGAGCACTCATTCCAACATGTTCGATCTCGCACATGGTAGGCTCGATACGGGCGGCACAGTAGGCTTGAAGAGGTTGATCGACGAAGGACTGAAACTGGTCTGGATGGGTTTGCAACCACGCCGAAGTCAAGCACTTGTAGAAGATCAGTATCGGGCAAGGCTCTGAAGTCGCGAGGCAGTGATGAAGACATACCTTAAAGTAGGTAATAATGCTCTTTGAGCGGTTATCGTCATTGAATGCGGCCAAAAGAGGTGCTCCGTCATCAGGAAGGCCAATTGAAGCTGCCGTCTCTTGCAGAAGCTGAAAGGTGTCGTCCGCGAATTGTTCGTACAGGTACTCTTGAAAGCCAACCTGATTCAGGATATTGTGAAGGGACTTGAGGCGCGTTTCCTCCTCAGCAAACTTGTTCTTGTCACCAACGCGGAGGAGGGATTCGAAATAGCCAAAGATTGTAGCTAATGGCCTCTTGTCAGCGACTCAACACCAAGATGAAGTAGTGAGTAACGTCGACGTACCCCGCCAACCGCAGAGCCCATCACCTCGACAGGTCCGCATTTGAACGTACTTCTGCGGCAGAGCCTGGCAACAGTTAAGTGATTGCAATGCAACACTCGCTCCACAGCACATACCGCGGTCTTGGCCTGAAATATGGGGTCGGCATTGGCATACTCTGCCGTGATGTTGCTGCTCGATAGACGCTCACTGACAAGCGGGCCCTAATGTCCAATCAGCGAAACTGCTCACACGAGAGCTCGACATGTCAATCCTACCGTGGCCTCGGGTTCCCACTTGTTGGAGAGCTCCTGGAATTGAGCGAGCTCGTCCTGTCGACTCTCGTAGGCTGCCATGGTGAAGGCGACGGGCAGCCGATTGTAGTGGAAAGAAGAGCAGTAGTCGGCTGCGGCAAGACCCATGGAATGGGAGTGAAGACGCGAGAGTGGGCGCGGCAGCCGTGGGAGATGAAGATGGGCATGGGCGCCGCTGAACCCCACTCTTCCAGGATCTGCATGGCCTCTACCCTCTGCCTCCGCGAACGGCGTCGACGAAAAGAACATTGTTTTATCGCTGCGCTGCCGACGATGAGCTTGCTTTGTGGATGATGTATCTTGCGCTGCTGCCGCTGAAATGCGATTCAACGCCTGAAAATCACCTGTTCGATGAAGGTTTGGTGGCCGGAAGCAGCAACGAAATCGGCAGGCTATGTGCCAGTGCACCGCAGCAAAAGTGTATAACAGCAGCAAAGCTTCAAGGTCACCCTCGGCCGTCCGTTCGAAGCACACGTATGCGTGGGATGGACTTCTCCGATAGAACAACCGGCTTTTAGTATGCGCTGACTCCATGCCTTTGGATTCTGTACTACGTCCGTTGCCGGCAATATATCTGGCTACACCACAATCGATCTGTGCACTCAAGATCGTCTGTCTCTGCTCACTGCCAGGCACAAAAGGGCTTCTGCGACACAATCTAAGCTACCGTAATGAAACTGTGGCTACGGAAGTAGCACCAGAGTAGAGTTGGCTCAGCAAAGGGCAGCTTCTGAACTGCGAGCATTGCCTTGTGCACGACAGGATGACCGATGACAGCCCCAGGTGGAACCTTGTACTGAGCAAAGGATGTGCCGAAGAAAATTTTCTGCTGGCTGTCGCGGCCCAGCGATCGGCTGAGCAAATAGTAAAAGATACGACGCCTTGCGCCGAACAGCTTTCGAACACCTCACCATCGCGTCCACATTGAGGCACATATGCACATCTCTGCTGACGGCCAACCACCGTCTCCGTACTCCCCGGCACATGCAGCATGGCGCCGCTCTACTACCACCACCGTGGTACAGCCAAGGCGAAAACAACGTGTTAGGTAAGCGCTCAAGGGAGGATGGTGGGAGGTGAAAGGAAGACGAACATTGTTCACGAGATGACGCTAGACACGCATCAAGAAACTAGTTGTTTCCCATCCGAATACATTTCTTCGGGCTACTACCCCGTGATGCTCATCAGGCGTGCTGCTTTGATCTATCAATGCCGGTAGTACTGCGAGACCCGGCGACATGCCTCTTTCAGGATAACTCATTGAAATCCACACGTTTCACCAAAAGTGGTCATTACTGCCTCCTTCTGTACGATCGAGCAGCAGGTCTCAACTGATCGAGTCGGATTAGTTGCCGTGCAGACGTAGAATTGTAAGACTGGAGGTCCACTCTGAAGGTGCTTGTCTTCCCCAAACAAACCCTCCGATTTCCACTGAACTGCTACAGATGGCTGCAGATGGCCGATGCAAGTCATCCTCTCGGACGTTATCACGGCTTCTTTCCCCCAGGAGCCTTTGCCTTTCCACCAGATCTTAATCTACCCGCACCACTAACTCCTTGGGAAAGCGACGACGGTGCCACGAAAGAAGCCCCGTAACCCGGTCCTAGGGATGCCGAAGGTTCCTCAGATCTGAGTTCGCCATCGTTCACAACGGTGGCCCAAAGCGAACCTATCGCTTCACTCCAATCTCGAACGGCATTGACTCGGTCAATGTCTGTACTGCTCTCGACCTCCACCGTACCATCCTGTTGGTTGATCTTGCCCCGTAGTTTTTTGTCCACAATAAGGAAACCCAAAATATCCTGCACCTCCGGCAGCGTGATCTTGAGCTGCTTGGAAATGAAAGACAGTGTGAAACGGGTGTAAGGTGCAACTAGCTTCAAAATAGCTTTGGTGCGTATGTTGCGCGTAACCTCATCAATGTTCTCCGCGATGAAGGGATCGGCTAGGAGATCTTGGTTTGTCTGTAGGATCTTTTCGTAACCATGGATGTCGTCCCTCTGATAGGTGTCCACAAGATCGGTCATGGCTGCGATGCGCGGGTCGTTTTTGTACGGCTTTGTTTCTTGGGAATCAAATGGGTTAATGTCCGATCTCATGAGCATAGTGGTGAGGACAAGATATTTGAGCACTTGGATGCGCTGCAAAGAGCCAGCCTCGTCGTAGTTGCGGAAACTTTCGAAGAAGTCGCTTTGTGCTTCTTTCCAATTCTCTTCACTCATGTGCATTTTCCCTCCGCATTCTCGAATGATTCCCATGATCTTCGGATGAGGCACCGCCGATCTCACTCGAAGCGCTCGCTGATAAAGAGCTTTCAGCCGTTTGTTGTTTCTAGTCTCGGCGTACATTTGAATCTCTAGCGCATACACCTCCAATGACCAAGTTCCTTTGCTTGGGTCATCCGTTCCATCATCTCTTTGACAAGCCTTATGCAACTCTCTTAGCTTCTCGGTGAGCTGTCGATAGTTTTTCTGGGCGAACCACAGTCGTGCGAGCTTTATGTTCGTCTTGAGCCATAACCGTTCATTGTTCGTGCTTTGGAAGGAGTCGAGAGTCAGCGAATAGAATTTCTCGATCGTGCTGTTCGCCTCATCGTCTTCGGAAGTCTTCTCTATGTAGTCAAGCATGTTGTTGATCGACTTTTCTGAATAATTTCGCGTTACGGCGGACTTGACATAGCTGAGCAACTCGCGGTAATGCTCAACGGCATTCGCATAGCGCTTCAACTTGAATTCAAGCTTGATTGCTTGCTTCAAGCCTTTGAAACCCCAGTCGCCTTTTTCAGGTTCTAATGCTAGAACTCCTAAAAACTCTTCTATAGCTTCCTCAGGGTTATCCGCCTTCATCTGTTTCGCGTTGTAGTACTTGTTCTCGATGTCCACATCTCCACCCTGTTCTTCGTCGTCGTCCTCGTACTCGAAATCATAACTAGGGCTGGTTAATCCACTATTGAATAACTCTGGTGGACAGGTACTTACTCTTCCTGCTCCGAATCTTGCATAAAATCATCATCGTCAGACATGGTAGAGATGGGGAAAGCGGAGCGTGAGTGCGAAAGTTAGGACCCGTAGACAAGGAATTCCGAGGCAAAGTTTCTTGAGGAACAAACTATGCACGAGCTTCGACAGTTGAATGGGTGTAAGAAGTTGAACACAGATGCAAAGTATGCTCTTCGTGACGCTGATTGGAATCGCTTGCCTGGAGCTTGAAGCGGCCCGCAGCAAAGCAATTGATTGATGACTCAGCGCATTTCTGAGAAGGAGTACGGAGATGCGCGTCAAAAGTCTTGCTCAGGCATCAATAAATATTCCTCAGGCATCAATAGACAGCCGCGGCCACATTGGTGGAGTGACGCCCTAAGAATGGCGAGGTCTCACTAATTACGGGGCCCTACCCCTATTCTTTTAGCTACGCTGGTAAGGCATAAAGCTGTCGATGCCTTGATGCCTGGGCAAAACTTTTGACGCGCATCTCCGTAACGTATTTCACAAGCGAGTCGCGCACACAAGCGAGCCGCGCAGCCGTTTTCTCACCAAAAATCACGAAATTGAGACCACAATATCTCCACAACAAGTGCACGAGAAATTTCCAAACTTATGATAC
>Ga0335072_10000369_pt1 | contig 93051 bp, 105 predicted proteins | sample Lox_Sample_21_FD_206725 | JGI IMG/M metagenome (GOLD analysis project Ga0335072, IMG submission 206725) | Soil microbial communities from Loxahatchee National Wildlife Refuge, Florida, United States - Lox_Sample_2.1 | ecosystem: Environmental > Terrestrial > Soil > Wetlands | place: USA...
CAGATCCCCCACCTTACAAACGGTGGTCGATTTGTTGAGATTTGAGTTGCAAAATACGAGTTTGGCCCTCCTGTCCAAATGGGCCGCCGCAAACTTGACACTTAGCACCCGATACCCGTGTGGGTACGGCCAAGAGCTCCCCCGGTCATCTCCACTCAGCACGCGCCTGAGGGGGTTGCCGTCGCGTAGCCTTTCTTGTTGCAGCAAAGGCGTGTTCCAAATGCGGGCCACGAGTGAACCAGCCCACGCTTTATCTCTGGCTTATCGTATCTTAGAGCTGCGGGGCTAGGTGGTAGTGTAACAGCTCCCACGCGATAAAAAGTTCAAAGACCTGCCATTGCGCTGGCTCCGTCGTTCCTAGACCTCACGTGTGCCCATCACCCAGGCTCCACCTTTACTTTGCAACCCAATTTTCAGAGGACACATTGAACAACAACACAGACCTTCAAAGCCCCACGCGCTCGCGTGAAGATCGTATTCTCGGGCCAGCGCAATGGCAGACGACGGTTACGAGGGGCCGGCACGACGCATGTCACGGCACCAGTCGACAGATGAAGGTCGACTTGCGGAATTGGGATACAAGCAGGAACTCAAAAGAGACTGGTCCATGTTGCACAACTTCGGAGTCTCGTTCTCCATCATCGTATGCTAACCTATTCCTTCAACCCATCCCCTGCCTCTGTCCTAACGTGTCTTCCAGTCCGTCATCACTGGAGTAACCACCCTGTTCGAATATGGCCTGCTCACCGGCGGCCCTGGCGTCATGTCCGTGGGATGGATCGTCGTGTCCTTCTTCACCATGTTCGTTGGTCTCGGCATGGCAGAGATTGTCTCCGCCATCCCCTCCGCCGGAGGCCCCTACTTCTGGGCCGCCATCCTCGCACCCAAGAAACACGCGCCGTTTGCATCCTGGGTAACCGGCTGGTTCAACCTCCTGGGCCAAGTAGCCATCACAACGGGCATCACCTTCGGTGCCGCAACCCTCATCACCACCCTCGCCGAAATCAAAGGCTTCGTTCCCACAGCCGGTCGGACGCTTGGAGTCTACGCCGCTCTGTTGTTCAGCCACGGGATGGTCAACACCTTCGGCGTCCACATTCTCCGCTACCTCAACAATACCTCCATTATCCTCCACTCCCTCGGCGTCTTCTCTCTCGCAGTCGCCTGCCTGGCAAAGGCCCCTCACCATCAATCAGCCAAGTTCGTCTTCGCCAAATTCTACGACGGCACCGGTGTCGACGGCCCGGGCTGGAGCGTCCGCGCTAGCACCGCATACGTTGCTTGCTGCGGCATCCTCATGAGCCAGTACACCATTACCGGCTTCGATGCCTCTGCCCATCTTTCTGAAGAAACCCAAAACGCGGCCTGGAGCGCCCCCATTGGTGTCATGATGAGTATTAGCGTTTCCTTCGTCTTCGGGTTCTTTCTCATCGTCTCACTCCTCTTCTCCATCCAGAATTTCGACACCACAGTCAACAGCACATACTCCCAGCCCGTCCTCCAGATTTTCATTGACATCTTCGGCGAAAACGGCGCCATCGTCCTCATGACCCTCGTCATCACCTGCGTCTGGCACTGCGGCCTCTTCTCCATGACCTCCAACTCCCGCATGATGTTTGCCTTCAGCAGAGACGGCGCTCTTCCCTCCTTCTTCCACAAAGTGGACAAGCGATTCCGCTCGCCCATTCGCACCGTCTGGCTCGCTGCGACTCTGTCCTTCCTCCTAGCTGTGCCCTCTCTGGGTTCAACTGTCGCCTTCACAGCCGCAACTTCGATCGCAACCATCGGACTCTACATCTCCTACTGCTTACCCATTTTAATCGGCTTGCTGAATCCTTCCGGCTTTATTCACGGACCATTCAACCTCCGAGCCTTTTCCAGGCCAGTTGCGCTGATAGCTTGCTTGTGGGTTGGATTCATCACTGTAATCTTCTGCTTACCACAACTCAATCCAGTGAACTCACAGACTCTGAACTACACTCCAGTCTGCGTCGGAATCATTGGGCTGTGGTGCGTGACGTCATGGGTTTTCTGGGCGAGAAAATGGTTCCGAGGTCCGATCAGGCAGATTGAAGCTGAGGTCGCAGGTATCAATGTGGATACTCCTGGGGCCTTAGAGGAGGCCGAAGCACGGGGTAAAGTACCCCACATTGGGTCAGAGGACACGAGCAATGGGGAGAAGAGTCTCTTGGCCGAGATTGCGCAAACGCATAATGTGAAGACTTGAAGGATCGATGGATGTCGGTTGACCTGAATGTCAGGAGTCTGGATATCCAATATATTGCTATGTCCGAACCTATTGAAATCAATATCATGTCTCTCATTAAACACTCAACTCTAGATGAACAGCTTCCACTGTTTACCACCCTTTGATTTGCGGACGAGCTCTCGAATTCGGATCTGGCCATTCCTCTCCACACAACACCAAGCGAGTCCTGCTTAAACCGGAACCAGTATGACAGTGGAAGCTTCTTGTAGCCGACCGAACAGGTGCAGTGCATCGTGCGCACCGCGAATGTCAGCATAATTCGAGACTGTGAAAAGCCCAGACCAATGGTTTACCAGCTCTACAGTGAATTTACCATTGTACTGGAGCCACTCACTCATTAACCCCTTATGCGTAGAAGAAATGTCTTTTGGCATCTATTAGAGATAGCAAGGATACACACACATAGACAACAAGCAAGTTTTCCACACAACGCATCTCTAGGCTTTCCATTTCCCTTGTTGCCGGGCTTGCCCAGTTGAACGACCAGCCATTTAGCATACCTTTATCCCTTCCACAATGTACCGAGCTTTCTCTTCAGTGAGACCTCTCTCTTCCTTCGCTGTTCAGAAGATCTTGCTCTGCCTATTGTGGAACGCGATATGCCTTTTTGTAGTGTGGGCTTGGGATTCGACATTCATAAGCTCGCCAAAGACATCTGCAATCAATTCCTCGCCCTTTTTTTTCTCCGAGTGGGGTCGTTGAGAGATGCCGACCAGCCTGGTCAAGATACCCATGGGCATCTGGCTGAGATTCTTGGCGATTGATTGGACGCTCTCTTCGTTTTGAAGTCATTTGGTTGATCTTGGACCTAGAAGTTTTGCACGGAGAGCCCAGATATCTCTGGCATACGAACAGTATGCCACAATTGGTATTGATCTCCCCGCGGATTTCGAATTTCAAGCTTCACTCTCAAATGACTCGATAGCGTCGGCCACCTCCTGTAACTTATCGACTTGAGGCCAATGTCCTGAACCTTCCACGATCACACCGGCGTACCCATCTCCAACCTTGGACTTCACAAGTGTCATCCATGGCGCCTCTTGGCCCTTTTTCAAACCCCTTCTCTTTGTGCCGTGGCCTTCTGTTCCCTGAATCACCAACACTCTGACCCTGTGACCAGTTCCACTGCCCACCATACCTAAGACCTCCTCCATTCTTTTCCCATCCCATGCAATGTAATCCCTCCTCAGTTGGTTGGCGTAGTCGAGATCAATCGCTCTTAGATGTTGCTGGACCTGCTGTTTGAAGACTTCAGGTGTCGCTGGGCCCATCATGGTGTCGAAGACGTTCAGGACGTTCTGCAACTCCTCGACACCATTCGCTGATTTAGGCTTGTAGTCCTTGGGAGCAGGGCCGTACCAACTACCATCGAGCAGGACTATACCGGTAATATTGGCAGGCTGTTGAGAGAAGACTTCAAGCGTAATACGGCAGCCCATGCTATGTCCGATGATGGTTGTTGGGAAATCTGCGGTTGGCGAAAGTTCGTGCCGGAGATCGTTGACGAGACGTGCGCATGCTGAGACGGTTGGGTTTGGACAGATGGATTGAGGAGTGTTGTCATGACCAGGCAGATCAACCGCAACGAACAGCGTGTTTGTCAGCAGGGTAGACGCTGAGAGCGCGGATATGAGAGGGACGTAGTCTTGAGCGGAACAGGCCCAGCCGTGGATAAGAATGCAGAGTTTGTTGTAGTTGCGTGTGATTGAGTTGCTTGACAGGTATGAGAGGCCAGTGGCAGGGCTAGTTTGGCGTGTTGGTAAAAAGGAAGAGGATCGGAGACTCGCCATTGCGTATGTGAAGCTGGCCAGGCGTACTGAATCTGTTACGTAGACTATGGTTGTAAACTTCGAAAATCAACATTGGGTTTCCTACTAGGAAATCAAACTATTCGAGCTTAAGTCGGTAGGAAGGTCGATGATCTCGGGTTTCAGTGTGGGTGAGGCTATGGGGAGAGATGGTTGGCTTAACATGATCCTTTGTTCCTTTTCGTGGTTTTCTAATGCGCAGGTAGGTATTTCAGCTATTTTGCGCTACTTATCCATTGCTTGATGTCCTTGAACCTTGTCTTTGTGCAACGGATGAAGATTTTGAGGCACGGCTACGGTCGAATATATTTTACAGTTACGCCGTCCGAAATCGGGGGACATCATGCTTGTGCAACCCCGACAGGTGGAACAATTAATTCTAGATTTTCTTGAGAGCGAAACCAAGGTGTCTACTTCCAGCCAGACGATGATGGTGGCAGGACGCTACTCTGGCTGTGGCCGAAAAGCGTCAAGGCAACTGACAGGAGTACACGTTGCGGCATACTTCGGACTGAGGGAAGTGATGATAGCTCGGCAGGTGGGTCATGTCGACCATGCCTGGTGGAGGGCTCGTCTCTTGCCAACGGTTGGTGAGGCTGCAAGGGTTCTGCGCGTCGATCATGCTTGATGAAGATTCTCTAGTAGGTCTGCTGCCTCTCTCATGGGCCGCGGAAAAGAAATGTGACGCAGTGACAAAGTTACTGCTTGAAAAGGGTGCGGATGCGAACTCCGAGGACAATAATGGTTAGGCGCCACTGTTGTGGGCCGCGAGAGGAGGGTACGATCAGCGCTGGGCATTTTCGTTTTTTATGGGAAAGATACCGTTTTTTGGCAAATAGTGGACGCTTTTTACGATAAAATACAAAACGCGGCATATAGTTATTCCGGGTCTTGGCTCTTGGCGGGACAGGATGAGGAAGAAGATGCTGCATTTGTTAAGCCAGCTCATGCAGAAGAAGCGCTGCCAGGATCCGACAGCTTTTGCCGAGGGCTCACAGGACGAATCAGTGTAGATTGTAGGACATTTGTCAACATTTCATCACGTGCGTTTTTTACTCCGTTTTTTATCGAAAAAAGCGCGTTTAAAACGCCATTTTTTCAATACGAAACGGCCGTTTGTTTCGAATCGCCCAGCACTGGGTACGATGCAGTGGTAAAGCAGCTGCTTGAGAAAGATGCAGCTGTGGACTCCAAGGACTCTACATATGGCTGGACGTCAATGTTTTGGGCCGTGATGGGAAGGTATGATGCATTGGTGACTCGTTGATGTGTTAAACCTGTATGCTAGGTTTCCCACTTCTGATCAGTCACATCAATAACGATTGGGTCTTTTCAGTCCGCCCTCCGCAAGCTCCCATACATACAAGATGTTTCCCGTAAAGTAATATTGCGTCGCCCCGACCAAACTTTCCAAAGAAAAATCTCTCAATCGAACATCTCCAGTAGTAGATGATACCATTTCTGATCAACGTCAATCTCCAGCGCCCGGCAGTCTCGAAGGATGGCAACAATCTGATCACGTATGTTTCTTGTGTCATATATGTTTCTTATGTCATATATGTTTCTTGTGTCATGAGACTGGAGTCCTCGCGTTTCCTTCAGAGTCGTAAAGCAAGCTTGAGTTTGTGAAAGGAATTTCTCAGCGATCACATTTAGAGCCGTCTTGGAAATCAGTTCCGAAATGTCTGTTGGCAAACGATGGGAAGACGCCGCAAGATAAGCGGGACTAGACCAGGAGCTCGCTTGGTATAGGCCGTAATATGTATCCCACCAGTCTTGGTCATCGTGACGATTTTCCCCTAATCGAACCGCACGCTGTGTCATGCCATCTGGCTGTTTTGCTTCTAAAAAAGGCTTCAGCCACTTGCGCTGGTCATCCAAATTCTTGGACTTTCTAGCCGCGATATATATTGGAAGCTCGCCTTTCGAGTCTCTCTGCGTCGGATTCGCACCACTCTGCATTAATACGTCTGTAATATCTATGCGTCTTTGTAGGTTGTAGTCATTTCTCAGAAGTGCCATGAGGGGTGATTCTCCAGCCTCGTTTGTTTCATTAGGATTGGCGCCTCGACGAAGGAAATCTTTGACAATGTCGATATTGTAGCGGGGGCTGTCCTCGCCTAAGTTTCGGAGAAGGCAGTGCAATGGATAATCTCCGCGTAATCCAGCATTGTTGATATTGGCAGATTTGCACAAAAGCAGGGCTAACTCTTTATCGTGTCCGAAGTTGAGAATGCCTCTATTAAGAGATTCATTTAGCAGGGTTTCGCCAGAAGTCAGCCTCGTATTAGGATCGGCTCCTTTAGCGATAAACTGTTTGAAATCCAGGTTTCGCTCTCGGTCCGGCATTGCATATCTTCCGTACTGGCTCCTGTACTCTGCCCATCTGAAATCGGAATTCTCGAGGAAAACCTCAAACGGAAGTCTTCCATCTGCAGCCTTCGAAGAAATGAGTGCCCCATTTTCGAAAAACATGACCAGGAATGAAGCACCGTGTTGTCCTTGGAGCCATTCCTTTTCCAAAACCATATGAAAAGGCGTGATCCCGGCGCGGTTACGAACATTTACGTCTCCTCCAGACAGTATCAATTTTTCCACTGTGCTTCCTTTGAGAGGCCTGTCAGTCAGGGTCGATGACAGAGCGAGATGGAGGGGAGTGTCGCCCTGGTCGTCCTGAGCGGAAATGGCAGGGTCCATTTGAAGAAGCGCCTTAAAGATTTTCGGGAATCTCAAGGACATGTGCAACGGGGTCATTCCTGCTCGGCCCTTTGCATTTATGTTGGCCCCACGCTTTAGCAGGAGTCGAAGAATACCTTCCAAGGCCCTAGAGGCTGCATAGTGGAGTGGCTGATCTCTTTGGGAATCCTGGATATCAGTTGCGGCACCTAAGGAGAGTAGGTCTTCGACTTCTTGCGCTGATCCCTTTATGACGCTATGGTGGAGACGGGTTCGGCCATCATGATCTTGCCTGTTTATATCATCGTCCGTCTGGCTTGACTGGAAGACTGGATTATCGAAAAAGGTGTGGTGAACTGAAGATCCCCACACTGGTGCATAGGGATGTTGGTGGTCGCTTCGTGCATTTGGTGGTGGATAACTGGATGGCGCTGTGGGCGGCCACGATTCTGCGTTGCCCGGGGTCGAGACTGGCCCAGGAGCTAATTCAGGAAGGAGACTAAATAGGTTGAATGTTGTCAGAATAGACGTAAAGATGAAGTACAACGAGAGTTTTATTAACGTCCGCACCTACTCCAAACTAGGCAAGAAATAGGTTGTCATGTTCGATTGGTAAGGCCCACTGAGACTTGTGTTGTTCACCGCAGATTGGCTTCTCTGAATGCCAGAACGACTTCCACGTTGTACGCCAGTCCTGTTTTTCTCGTATCCCCATTCTTTGAGCTTAATTTTGTAAGTCCGGATCCTCCATTGCCATTAGTCCCGTTGCTTATATGGAGAGAATTGTCGAATCAACTCACGACGCATTAAACCCATGGCGATCTCTCATCAGAAGCCTTACATCGCGAAGTGGCCTTCGCTGAACCATATAGAGGTCATGCACTCTACTTTGTACATGATCCCAATCCTTTGCCATGGTGCTGGTTGACTTGAAATGACTTCGTTACACTGGGTCTTCGAAAAGAGGATTGTTCACGGCTTAGAAAGCTGATCGAGCTTCACATGATACCTCTCGGAGATCTAAGGGAGGGGTCGCTATTTGTAAACTAGAACCCTCTATTCCCTATGGTGAGGCTGCATTGGCGGAGCATAGCAGAACTGCACCCGTTGAAGCCAAAAGCAGGCCAATGAAGTGTTAGTGCACTGCTAGCTTTTCACTTTGTTTGCACTTTTTGCACTTTTTGCGCTTTGGGGGAGTGCTGCTTGCTGCTATCCATCTTTTCCTAAAAAAGTGCATTTCCCCCCCAAAGTGCAAGTTTGCGCCTTCCTCTCGCCTTTGGGATTGGCTAGTTGGTTCGGCATCCCGGGTAGGCTCTCTGCATGCCAAGCACGCTCCGTAGGCATCTAATATTCGCGAGAATGTCGGAAATCTTCCTTCCCTTCCTATCAGGAGATTGTTTCTTGATTGATTCCTACAAGATTCTATGCCTCGCATTGAATTATGCGCTATGGTCATTGTGCCACGTTAAAAGTGCAAAAGGTGTACTCATGAAAGCTCAAGCGCCAAATGAGGGAGCACCGTGGCCAAGTAGATATGTGTTCCCAACCCCCCCAAGGAAATTGTCTTCTTTCTATCACAGGAAATATTGCTTCAAGTTGATAGACCTGAATTTTCTGCCAGTAACGTAACAAGTGCTTTCTCGAAGACCTCATACCAACCCTTCCAATACGGCGAAGGCTATCGACAATGAACACTTTAGGGATTGTCCCTTCAACTGACGCTTCACCAAAAAAGGATGTGAGCCCCGGCTGCGCAAGGTAAGTTAACGGTTTCTCATGTCGTTTCTTTCCTCTAGGACGCTGCCATGTGCGGTACTGCGGTGTGCTCTTTAACCATCTACTCTGCTCTATTTGAACCAATTCGTATCTGTGCGATACTCACATTTTCTTCTCTAGGCCTGCTCCTCATTGTCCTCGCGTTCCCCAAGCAGAGGAATCTCATAGCCAAACCCGCCACACAATTGGAGCCGAAACGAATCAAAGTCCAAATGATGCCAACCAAGACCGAGTGTTAGTGCCAGTCCTGACGAAGAAGAACCTTGAAGAGCATAATCGTCAAAGCCGTCGTTGTGCCGGTTTGGAAAGCAGTTTAGAGCTCCGCCGGCAACAGTTTGAGAGGTTTAGGGAAGCTGCCAGAGGTCTGGGCATCGACTTCTCCGATCAAGCATTGGCGACTATGTGGCAGGGATTGGATGGTTTGACGCCAATGGAAAGGTTCATTATTGGAAAGGACAATTGATTCAAGACTCAAGAAATATCTGAGAAAAGTACGAAGGATTCTCAAGCCAAATAAGAGCAATGAATGAAGAAGGGGTTTGGGATGGCTTATACCAGGCTTTTCGAAGTAGAACTGCTGTCAAGATCTGTCATTCGTTCCTAGATTGATTAGTCTCTATCTACTTTGTTAGATTGTAATGTGGCAATCAAGCATTTTCCCCGATAATCCACTGGGTACCCATCTTCGCCGCCTCTTCGCTTGCCAGGCCTGCCAATCTATATAGGCGTCTGCAGTGGAGATGTGGATTCATTCTTCAGCTTCCAGTATCTATGTCTAGAGAGGGGCACCTATGATTAGCTGTCATAACGCTTGCGTATGACATATGTATTGCTGGAGGTGTTTGTCGTTGCTAGCTGTGGTAGTCGCGAGGTGCGGTCCCCCCGGCGCTGTCACGGCACAGCAAGGCAGAGACCGATGGTGTTTTCGCTCTTTGTTGATGCCTGTAAAAGTACAAGCGGTCTTCTCAGAGAGTCTAGTCGATTGTTCACTTTGTGGTTCGTCAAAACGTTCCTCGGGGTATTCCATAAACTGGTCGCTAATCGATACAGAGCTTCTCAAAGCACGGATCTATATGCTGTGCATTACCGAGAAGAGCATGTGATGATGTCGATGTCAATATTGAGCACGGTGCTATCGTCGTTGCTTCCAATCGTCTCGATAATTGTGCTTTACCTCGTGAAAAGCGTTCCTCACATTATCACAGCGGCAGCAACTGCCGGGTCAGTCTTTGCTGTCGTTGAATCGTAGTATGACGGCGTTGAACTTCCGTAGTTTCGCTGTTGTGCAGGTTGTTTTCCTAGAGACAAATAAGCCGAGCGCCTCTAGAAGTTCAGATTGAAGGTAGTAGATGAATGATTCCAATGTTTTGGGAGTTATTTATGCCGAAGAATCGCGGGCGGGAGGAGTTTTGGGTTTGGGCTTAGTGAGCCTTTTAACTACCGTAGTACTCCACGGGCGGTCTTATTAGGCACCCGAGACTCCTTTCTAGAGTTGGATTTACGAAATTCCCACCATCAAATCCTCAACTCCACAAACCCAGTTCTACAACAACACACTACGATACGTATGGGAGGGCTTTCTCAGCCTCCGCCAAATCTGAAGTTAAGTCTTAGGGTGTTCCATTCGAACCATGTCTAGCCAATTTCTGTTCCTTCGACCTTTCATAAATGGGGGTTTTGCTACTCATTAGGGCCCTTGGTACAAGACGTTGCAGCCCGCGCAGCAGGCAATGAAATAAGGCTCGATTGTGTCCCAGATTCAGTCTGAGAGATTCCAAAATGACATTCGCCCTCCTGCGTCATGGCTTCCACCATGACAACACCCAGACCCCAAATTCAAGCCTTTCGGTATTACCCTTCCAACGGAGGAATCCTGACTGGCATCACCAACTTTCCTCCCACATCAGTAACCGCTCCACCCTTCTACCTTCTCACGGTCGGCATACACGGCGGATCATGCACAGCACATCACTACGACATCGACTCAAAGCACGCCGCCTCTCTCGCTTCCGCCGCCCTAGGCATCCCCTTCGTCGCCTTTAATCGCCCGGACTACAAGGACTTGGCTACCTTTCTACCTCGACCGAGGGAACGACCTATTTGCAGAAGAGGGCAAATGGGAACATGAACGAGCACTTTGGAAGCACTCAGGCAAACCAAATGGCTGCACCGGCATCGTCGCGATTCGCCATTCGATGGCCGTCACTGGAGCGGTTATAGCTGCTTCGCTCTACTCTCAAGATGTGACACCGACGTCTCCGCTGGCTGGCTTGGTATTTTCAGGATACGGGACGCAACGCATAGATCGTATGAAAGAAGTAACGCCGCGTCCTGGGACACCTCCGGCAGAGACACAGGCCACGCGCCTAAAGTCAAGAATGGTCCCGATGCTGAGCGACCCCAAGCTGCAGTGCTATGATCCTGAAGTTATGAAGCAGATGCTGGTTTAGGACGACAACTATGACGGACGAACTGATCGATCTCAATACTCTCTGGTTCACGTACTGGAAAAGTGCGCAGACGAAGTTACATTACCCATTTTGTATGCTCTTGGTGAACATGATTGGTTGTGGCATGGGAACAGGGAGCATGCACAAGAGTTCATGGGTGATTCCCGAAGAGCAAGAGAGTTGAAGGAGGTATTGTTGCTGGCGGACCGCATACATTGAAGTGGTGGTGGGGCAGAACAATTACAAGGGCATAGGAACAATATATGAGTCCATACATCACATGTACAGGGTTTTCAGCAAAGAGTCTCGATCGGTTACCTTCTGCAGTGACCATTGACTTTGGCAGCGTTCCGAGTCAAAAGCGAAACTCCGGGAAAAGTCTGGAGTATGCCTTGCGAAACTAGTGATCAACCTGTAGAAAACATATCACAAGGAGTCAATGGCAAATCCTATTGACGTCTTGATCGCTTACAAGAGTTGATTGTGGACAGCAATAGTGACAGCGTCGTGAATAGCTGGCATGCCCCGTTTGCAATACATGGACAAGGTGAAGAGGCTCAAAAGTCAGGGAAAATTGTTTTTCTTCAAATTTCTCAGGTTAGGGCGGCGAGGGCGAGGTGGGTCACATTCGTTGCCTGGGCAGCTTATCGCTTGCGTGGCCTCACGCTGGTTGGTTTAAATTGAGGAGGCGGAATGAAAAAGAAAGGGGCAGACCCTGGTCGGGCGCAATGGGCTGCAGAAAAATCACCGCACGCAGCCTAGCGTCTCGCCGACAGAAGGCTCGGCTCTGCCTAGCGCCAGCTATGACTCAGGGAGCGAAAAACTATAAGATCAGGCAGCCGCCCCCCTTCCCGGGCGTGAAATTTGCAAGCGCCAAGACTCGCCTTGCACCGAGCCCAACCCCTCAACTCCATCACCAAAGCGACAGAAGTGGTTTGCGCCCTTCAGTCGAGGTCGCCGCCGGCATCGATATCATTTCTATCGTGCCATTTCGAGCGCAACTCTACCCAGACGCGCGCTTTTCCGTTCTCTACTGGGAAGGAAAATTTTAGACAGCCTTGCGATTTCTTGATTTGTGATTTCTAGCGTGCGGTTCCTTCCTCATCGCAACACAACCCCTCTCGACCATTTGCCATCAACCTTCCGAGGATCACTGGCACTGTCTCGAGAGCTTACATTCCCTCAGAAAGAAGCATCTCGCTACTTTGGGAAGAGTGAAAAGAGTTTAGTGGGGCTCAAAAGGGCAGTGTGTGTAGGGGAGACATTGAATTGTTCATCTCCCACAGATTGGTACGAACACCGCACAGCACTACCATTGTCGAGACGAAGCGCCGCGCTTCTCGTTGCGAACACTTCTTAGCGTTCACCTCGAATCGCGAACCTCGCCTGCGACTATTTATTGCCCCCCACTACCTCGACCTCCACCGCAATCTTCCACGCTACCTACTCTCAATAAAAGAAACATTTGACCTGACCTTACCTCCGCTCCTCTAGAACTGCCTCTTGCGCCTGACTCTCGTACCTCGACTCGATTTTGCTGCAAAGTAGCCTGATCTCAACGCAGTGGAATCGCTGTTCGTTGGCCTTCACTCGAACCACAACAATGGACTCACTCACCACTCACCCCAATACCGCACTGCAGGCCAAAGCCTTCACCGGACCCGCGTCGCTGTCATTCCCAGGTGGAGCTGGAGAGTTGACACCGCCGTCCTCTGAAAAAGATGGACAGCACCTCAATGGTGGCTCAAGCGCAAATGGGAAAGTGAATGGTCAGCAGCAAGGGAACAATGCCACGTCCGCAGGCAATGGGGTGACACCCGCTACTCCTGCTGCGACTCCTGGTGCTGGTCAGGGTGTTAGTGGGATTGTTCCAACGTTGCAGTGAGTATACTCGCGTTGCCTTTTCGGCTGCACAGAGGGTTAATGTGTTTTTGTAAAGAAACATCGTCGCTACTGTCAACCTGGACTGTCGGCTTGACCTCAAGACCATCGCGCTGCATGCCCGTAACGCTGAGTATAATCCAAAGGTACGTTCACTCATAGTCATGGGCATCTTTGACTTGTGCTAATGCCCTGCTTCTAGCGTTTTGCCGCTGTCATCATGCGAATCCGTGACCCGAAGACAACTGCACTCATCTTTGCCTCTGGCAAGATGGTCGTCACCGGTGCAAAGTCAGAGGACGACTCAAAGCTCGCGTCCCGCAAGTACGCCCGAATCATTCAGAAGCTCGGCTTCAACGCCAAGTTTACCGACTTCAAGATTCAGAACATCGTTGGGTCGTGCGACATCAAGTTCCCCATTCGTTTGGAAGGTCTCGCTTCGAAACATCATCCTTTCAGCTCCTATGAGCCTGAGCTCTTCCCTGGTCTTATCTACCGCATGATCAAACCCAAGATCGTACTTCTGATCTTTGTCAGCGGCAAGATCGTGCTTACTGGCGCGAAAGTGCGAGAGGAGATCTATCAAGCATTCGAGCAGATCTACCCGACGCTTTCAGACTTCCGAAAAGTTTGAATGTCCACACCATGTAACAACACCAATCCTACACACATAATTACCACTTCCTCTTTGCCAAAGGCATGCCATCAAAACAAGGGGGGTCCAACTCATACCCTTTCCGTCACACATCTACGACCTTCACGAGCATTTGCACGGCGTTCTAGCGAGTCTTTTCAAGAGCTCAACACCACGGTGTTGGAGGAACCAGCTCGTACTTTAGACAAGTTGCGCTTCTGGCGACGAAAAATCGGGCGGTATTGTGCGCTGGTCGATATCGGTGCCGTCTAGGCTTTCTTTCTATTTCATATCGATGAATGCACCTGCGGGTGGCATTACTCCCCGCCTATGTTTCGGCGATAGATTGACACGATAGGAGTAGCTCGGCGGAGCGAAGCACTTTGGCGGCACGGAGGCATATTGGCCTGCGCCTTGATGAGGACATTGTCCTACAAACGCGATTGGCACATGGCTTCAGACCATGGGTTTTAGCGGAAGCAGATGCTCGTTTACTGTCACCGTACCTTCACTTGGGTCAAGTAGCTAGGAGACAGTTCAGCATTGCTTGATAGCTTAATAAGAATCTCCCATTATAACCATTGAAACCATTGAGTCGTGCTCTTCATCTCTTTCCATATCGGCCCAGAACCACTCTGACGTGTGTGCTTCAACGAATCTGACCTTTTCCTGGGCCCGTGTCGATAGGCATATAGTGTTGAATTTGTGCAACTCGCTGAAGCGGCTAGCTAAAGCTCGGGGTGGCCGCCTGAGCCTCAACTTCAGCCTTGCAACACGAGCAATACGGACTTCGTCTAAAAACAGAGGCCCAGCCTGATATCTGGAAGTGAGATAAAGTGACAGGGTCCCGCAAGACTTTCGTCTTAAATCATCCTTACCTATTCGCTACACTGCACAAGACAATCAAGTTAAGCCCTTACCGAACATCTAACAGATCTTCAACCCAAACTTCAAGGTTCTTTGACTTACCTGCTGAGGTCTGTCATGAGATTTACTTTCTCGCTTTCGATGTGCCCAGAATGCGCGTAACATTACATGCTTATTCAACCGGCACAAGGGCACAAACAAAACAAGATGGTAGCCGCCAGCGAATCTAGTTGAGTATTTCGTCGACTCACCTTCTGAGCTTGAGGTCCACTAGGTCAGGATGTCAGGGTTCACAATCTGTCAGTAGATCTACAGCGAAATCTTGAACTTGTGGTTCGAGCGCAGTACCTAGGCGTTTGGCAATGCATCGATGTTGCTTAATGCGCTGGATGTCGTTCCAATACCTGTGCAATCTCAGATTCGCTGCCTGGCGCCCTGGGCCGAACCAGACCGCGTCATATATACGACAGAGGAATGGCGAGAGCAACCTAAGGATTATATAACATGCTCCATTCAAGAACTTAACATCACTGCGCTACGCCTCTGCTCCTTTCGACGGTTTCAAGTGCTGCAGCTCTACATTGACCTAGCCACCTTCGAAAGCGAAAAGAATCCGGGTTTGTCGCGATAGAACATACATCTGATCGAGAACAGCAGGCCTCGCTACGACTTCTCGGCAAACAAAGCCGTTGGCCAATTTGTCTGGCATAGGATGGAAACAAGAATATCAATAGCTGAAGTGGACCTTGAGAGATTGAATGCGGAAGGACTGTGGAAGGATCTGAGGTACTGTTTCAGTCCAAGCAATGTACAGTGGGCCCCTCACGGCAAAGGCAGGCACCGGGGAGCATTGGGAGACATCGTAATAAAGGATGAAATGCGTAAGGTACCACGGTCGTCTGACAAACCGCAGCTGAGCTGTCCAACTCCGCTGGGTAAGTCTGGCATACTCTCTCACGTCAAAATCAGGCACTGACGTTCAATAGCCACGGATCTACTCCACATAATGTAGGCTCGTAATTCTCCGGCAAAAGAGATAGCCATATCTTCGGGTTGGCCTTAGGCGTGCTTCAGCCTCCGGGTCTGACCCTGGCTCGCCCCAAAACGCAATAGAGGAATCGAGAACTCGAGAATTCGAGGTAGGTTGCCGGTTTGACAAGAAGCTGCAGAACATCGATTCTATAAAGGCGACATCTCTGATCTGGATACAAGCAGACTCCGGCACTGTCATCTCGACTTGGACATCTCGTTATACAGGAACATTCCTTCCGGTCCTGCTCGACTTCCATCCTCTGTACCTGTAAAATTCTCGATAGCTTGCGCCCTCCAGCTCCATAAATTCTTTAGCTCAGGGTCTAACCGCCGCTCGATGGCAGCCAAAACTTTCTCTCCAATAACAGGAAAGAACTTGAAAGCATGACCACTCCCTCCAGTCGCTACAAAAAGGTTGTCGCACGAGGGATGGTAGTCGATAAGGAAATTTCCATCAGGTCTGCGAGGCATTAGTCTCAAACCAAATGAATGGGGTTAAGACTTACGTGTCGCAGTACCAACATATTCTTGTTCTTGAAAATTCCCGGTCTCTTAATTCTGGGATCATCTCCACCAAAGCCTTCCTACAGACCTGTTCTGCCTCCACTGGAATGTGCAAGCCAACCTCCGGCACACTGACTTCCTCCATGGGGCCATCTTCTGCGAATGATATCTTCTTCAAATTTCTATAGCCGTACCCATGGCGAGCAACTTTCAGTTCCCCTCCTCTTGGAGGAATAATGAACATACCAATGCTCATGTTGAAGACGGCCGGCTTTGTGGCTAGGGTGCGCTCCTCCTCATCACTGATCTGGAGATACGCAAGAGTCTGACCAGTAGCTATGGCTCTGCCTTTCAAATCAATCAGAGTCGGAGTCCATGCACCGGCGGCGAGTATGACAAAGTCGGCAGTCACACGAGAATCGTCTTCAAGCATCGCTCCCGTGTACCGAGAGCGCCCACTGCTGTCGGTAGGCAATGGCTCGTAGAGAAGTCTGCGAACTTTCGAGCCGCTTCGCAAATGGACCCTCCCATTTGAATCTCTCAACAGGCGCTCGATCGCGTATCGCATCACAGCTTCAGCGTCAGCCCAACCGGCGCCCCAATTAACGTATCCAGTATCGCCGCTGACACCAGAATGGCCCGTCGCTCTTCGAATAGCATCTTGGTTTGGCAATTCTTCGATATGCTTGATATTCAGCCCTTCCAATCTAGATCCTGCCAGTTTTCTGACATTTTCGAGACTGCTCCGCATATACCAGCCTTCGCCCGTATTGGCCGTAAGCACAAGTCCAGTTTCATGGTATCGGCCCTGCCCGCCCCAGCCAGAATCACTGGTGTCACGCCATAGTCGTTGTGCTTCCAACCCTAGCTTTGCGTATGGTAGGATAGCATAGTCTGCACGAATTATGCGACTCGTGTCCACTGATGAGCCGGACGGATTCGGTAATTGGGGAGAAGCATCCAACACCGTTATCTTACTCTTGTCGTATTTTGGATCACGGATAAGAGCTAGGGCGGTGGAAATGCCCAGCTCGCCAGCGCCAACGATGAGGATTTGTAACGGAGCAGACATTGCAAGGAGGTAGTGCAAGACCTACATATACATCTATTGTTTGAGACATCTTCTAGAGTCCCTGTAGATCGCAAATAAATTTGGAGATAGTGTGTCCAAATTGCTCCGCACGGGTGTGACCTTCATGATCTGCCAAGAGATTAGATTAGAGGTTTATGTGCAATAGCTGCACCGTCAGTGCCACCTTCGATCTTTCGAAGCAGCAAGAGTCCAGTCCGTTGACGCCAGTCACTGATCCAGCAGAGAACGTGGCATCTTCTGCGCCTTATTCACTATGGCGCTCAAACCTTATCCTGCACTGCTCCATCAAGCATGCATACCACGATGCTCGCGCATCCCACACCTACTGACGGCCTTCGTCTCAAAGCAAGCTCGAGCAAGCACTCATTCTCAGCTTACACGGCAGCAGTCAGTAGCTCATGTTGATCTTATTCATGTTTCTTGCATGACATCTAATAGGCCCATCTTCCAGGTCCACAACTTCGCGCGCAATCTCCTCCAACCTTTCCCCTCCCACTGCTTCACGAAGCCCTGACTCGATACCAGCCAAACCTGCCAGAGAAACAACCCCACCGTCCTCGCGCGACAAACGGGCTGTATATATAGCGTCTCTGTTTGGCTTCTCCATTGCACTTTACCTCTCAACCCTCTACGCCGGTATCAAAAAAGATTGGGAAAGATCGCAACAACTTGCATTGAAGTTAGGTCCGAACGCTGACGTCTCGGATCGCTGGGATGCCATTGGCCGTAACTACGACGATGAGATAGCTTTGGCGGAAAAAGTGATGCTCATGGGCCGCAAGCGTAGGAAATTGGTATCTCAGGCGAAAGGTGAGGTGTTGGAGGTTTCGGTAGGGACGGGAAGGAATATGGAGTACTATGATCTACATTCGTGGGGAAGAGCTGGCGAGAAGGAGTACCACGAGGGGAGAGTGACAAGCCTGACATTCAATGACAAGGCGGGAGTGATGATAGATGCGGCGAAGAAGAAGTTTTTGGAGCTAGAGGGAAGGAAGATACCGGCGCAGAGGTTTAAGGGGAGGGTGGCGTTCGTGGTGGGCGACGCCGGTGTCACAGAGGCTGTAGAGCAGCCGCACGGAGGGTTTGATACCATTGTGCAGACGATGGGGTTGTGTTCGACGAATGATCCAGTGGGGTTACTGAGGAGGTTGGGAGAGCTTTGTAGGAAGCCGACCAGCAAGGGGACGGCGCAGACCGGCGCGAAGGAGGCGGCGCAGAATAGAGCAGTTGAAGGCAAATATTGGAAAGAAGCTGTCAAGAGCATGGATAAAGATGAGGACTACGACGGGGGTAGGATATTGCTACTCGAGCATGGGCGCGGGTATTACAACTGGCTCAACAATATGCTGGACGGATTAGCACCATCGCATGCGGATCGCTATGGGTGCTGGTGGAATCGAGACATTGGCACAATTGTGGAAAAAAGTGGATTGGAGGTAGAGTACATAAAGAGATATCATTGGGGTACTACGTGGGAGCTGGTGTTGAGGCCGAAGATGGAGGAAGAGGTGGCGACTGTGCCTGATATCCTTGAGAGCAAGACCGATGGACTATTTGGCTGGATGTCGAAGGTATTGAGGTAAGCTGCTGACGCCAAAATATGGCGCTGGCCAAGAATGATCAACGAAGGAGGAATGGATGGCAGCAATAACAACTACCATCTCATGGGATATCTCATCGAATTGTCGCCACAACTTTAGCAAGGCTAGAGTGCTGCGCCATTTACGCAACCTCAGTCTATCCCAACACTAGCCCAGGGGAAAGGGGGGAAAAGGAAAGGGAGCAGAAGCCAGGTCACAAGAGCAAATATCGATGAGTGAATCGAGGCATCATTCGCCTCAAATCTCACGTAATTCAAAGTTGTCCAACTACAATGGTGTTTCGCAGGCCGACCGCACAAAGCGCCGTGGAAAATGACATACATCTCGGATTTAGGGGCTATCGCCACAGGAGATTTATGGTTTTTTTGGGACCTGACTGGCACTAACTGAGTTTCGGACAAACGTCACGCGACGTCATGTTGGAGGATTCAATTTGCTCAAAACAAAGCTGCTCAACAGTCGTGGCCGAATTTCGTCCTCACAATCTGCAACACTCTCCCGCTCGGCGTCCCGTTGCACTAAAAATTTCTATGTCAGCATCAGGAAATGCATCGCCGTCGCTGCATCGACTAGAGTCAGTGCTGGATAATGACGACGGCGATGAGGTCAACTGGAGCATAGAACTTAAGTCCAGACCGATTTGGAGATCGGCTCGCTTGGTTTTTCATCACCTCAACAAGATTTCAAAACGGCGCCAAAAATTTGTGTTTGCCGCATCCCTGCGCAGCGTGGCGGCAGAATTTGAGTCAAGCCAACCGTAAAATGTGATTGACCTTTTTACTGGATCGCCGGACTTGTATTTCAGCACTCCCACCCGTTTTCTTTCACCAATACGACGTGGACAATAGCAATGCGCATCTCTTGCATACGCATACTCTGAAACAAATGCGTATTCCTTTCCCTAAAGGGTGTTGAGATCTAACCGCTTACAACTGTGATGGCAAATACCATTTCGGGAAGTTCAACCAATATTTCATGATTATGTGTTGCTTGTGCGTGCTAAGCGATCAGCGTCCGGACATATCCGTGCACCGTTATTTGGTCGCCTCCGCACACAACACACCACATGCTGGGAATTTTTGGCGGCTCCAAAGTCAATTTGGAGGAGCTTGGGCCCGCAAGGGCTTTTTCAGTTGACCTGCAGGGGGTCTATCACTTGTCACTCCCGACACTGGCCCAGTTTTTGGCATCCTTAGGCCAGACTTACAGAGAATGAATTTTTACGAGTCATATGTCATATCTTCATCAGAGGTCTAAATGCAATGCGGCGGGGGGGCACCAAGGAGCTGGCTGCTAAGTGGCTTTCCGAGTCCCGCGGGCGAGGTGTGCATAACGATGCTACAGGCTGCTTTGATTCGCTGCGGCAGCGGTCCTTGAGCCGTGTTTGGAATGCTACCGAATTGCAAGAGACGAGGTTAATAAGAGCTTTAGCTTTTAGTTCTTCCGACGAGGCCAGTCCAGATGTTAAGGTGGAATGCCTGGCTTGCCTGATCCAGCTAGCAAGCACTTGCTTTTCCGCGAATCCTGCTCAGTAGCTGGGCCCCTGAATTGCCATGCGTTGGGTGCCCAGACTTTGGCTGTGGGTTACCCCCAAATTAGCATGTAACGCCCTCCGAGCGGCCTCGGATCAGCGTCTGGAAGGAGTGTGAGTGGGGCAACTACTATCTTCGCCTTCCATGCCTAAATTCGAACCGGCGCAAATCTCGCATCCTTAGATCTTACATCTCCCCTTTACTCGATCCTAAGCAACTCATTTTGCGCAGACCCAGAGGGAACAGCGTTATCGCGCAGCTTTCAAGGCCACAACAACCGTCCGACGGAAACTTGTGCACCCCCGTCTGCCCTCTCTGGAGGGCTGTCATCTATTTTCAAACCCTTTACTTTGCTGCCTAGATTCGCATCCCAGCGGGGCACCGAGCCTATGCGAGTCTCAGACGCCAGTCAATAATTCGCAGTCATAGACATTTTTGATCGCTTTGCTGCAGCTGCAAAAGGTGACAGGTTTACAATCAGACTTACCGCTATTTCCACCTTGCCGCCACAGGCCGAAACCGCGTGTTGGGGAGCCGAGGATCTTCGCCTGTTAACCTGCAGCCTTGCGTTACAAGGAGCGTCTTAATCATCGTGCAAGTGGCCGAGGCCAGGGTTTTCTGCACTCGCCTCCAACAGCGCTCCTTGGCTGGCGCCTTCCTCCTTGCATTACTCTCACATTCTTAGCACGCCCAATCACGCTCAACCAGCCCAGCTCCCATCCCATGCTTCGGCGCAGCCTGAATCATCTAGTGGGAAAACAAACATCTTACTCTACGACATAATCTCATCACGAAACTCCTCCATCGCAATTCGTGGTGCGACTCCATTGCCACGACCATCCCAGGACCCAAATCAACCTCAACGCCCACCACGATGCCTTACAATACCCGCCGCAAGTCTCTATCCTTGCCGTCACTAGGAATTCACCTGCCAACCGCCTCGCGTGCTCACCGCTCAAACTCCAAATCTACCCCAAGCGCAGAAATACTGCCACCACCAACCAAAAGAGTGAAGCGATCCCACGACGACGATAATCCGACTCCTATCTCCTCTCCTATCTCGAAACCTGCCTCACCAAAGCTGGAAGATGTCGACCGTAGACACCAAAGTCGCCCCGGCCCCGCAGAACACACTCCGCCGCCTTCGCCCGGTGACGTACAGCTTCTGCCTAAGATCGATACCGATGGGATCAAGGACGATATCGTGGTTGCAGTCATCGAACAGTTAGAAAAGACCGGGAACAGGCCGCACCTCATCAGAGAGCTAGCTACTGTTCTGGCTGCCACGAATGACAGTGTCGCGCAGTATGTTCATCCCTTTCCACCCATCGCCATCACTAACACATCGATTTCACTCAACAGTTCCGCAAACCCTGCAGCTCTCCTTTCTTCACGCCTCAGTTTATACCTCAAAAGACCATGGACTGCGTTGTCGCCTTGTCCATTGGCCAAAGAGCTCATTCCCGTGCACCCTCGGAAGGTCTTTTTCTACCTAACAACTTCACCACATCAGGCACTCCCTGAAAACTCCGACGATATCATCACACCCTCCCTCAACGACGTCAAGCGCCTTACCCCAAGTATCTCCGATCCAAGTGTACATGACGACGACATCGACATCGACTTTCACGATCGGTCACGGCTGTCTCCAAGTCCTGAGATTGACCTATCATCTCCCGAGTTCGACGACAGTCTTCCAATGGGGCCTCCAACACCAGGCGAGAGCTTTAGCGGGCGAAGCTCGCTGGCAAGAGACGGCACAGTGGACCATCGAATACCACGAAATAGAGCTCCAACTCCTCCACTTGAGGCGGACGAGAAAGGATTTACTGAAACTGCCACGGCAGTACGGGCTCGCGGTATGAGTCTACATGAACCTGTTGTCAAGGTATCCATCGAAGTCTCAGAAGAGCAAAGTATGCATGACGAGCCAGCGGAAGAAACTCCAGAGATGACACACAGAAAAGATCAGGAGCTAGGATATGAACTCTTCGGCCAAACCCACGGTGTGCCAAATCAGAGGATCCTCACCAGCAGCCCGATGATGCCGCCCAGGCATGTCTCGGGGCCGGACAACGTGGCCAAGAAGATGGACTTAGCGAGTCAACAAGAAGATGTGGAGATGGCCGAATGCTCATGGGAGCTTGACAGCCCTGAAAATGTCGAGCTAGATGAGCTGGATGGAATGTTCTTGGGGTTCTAAGGTCACGCAAGGCAGTGTTACTCGTCGTTTCGGTCGAGTACTTTTGACGCAAACTCTCAACTTTTCACCTCTTACACCTACTTTGCATGAAGCGCCCTACTTTTATCTCACCTCACCCTTGCTTTGCTTTGCCAGTTGGCTTTCAGCGTATTTGTAGCGAACATCACTTGCCTGGCTTTTGGGAATATGATACCCTACGATGTCAGAGTGGAGGAAGAGTCGGAGAGCCTTGCCAACAGAGGGGGATGAGCCTCAACGAGGAAGCCTGACAGGATCTTCCTCCTAGAAGGAGAGCAACGGCGCTTGCCATCGTTCAGCTCTGGGAGCTATGTGTTCATCATACTATTTTAGCTCTATAGAAATCTGAAAGACCGCTCCCAATTGGGGGATAATGATGCTGCTACCTCTGATTTATTCTGTTCCATCCCGTCCATCCTTCACCTTGTCCATCATTCCATCGTACTTCCTCTCGGTTATAGATTTGCAAGGTCACTGCCCTCCCCCCTCCCCCCAACCCATTGTCTAGAATTCGACGGGTCGACGTCATCGGACCATCCGAGATTTACCGTGATAGGTCCAGTCCAAAAAACAAGATCCCAGAATCTTGTTCTCGCGGGCCCAAGCCCCTTTTCGGTCTTTGTCTCCCGCCTTTCAGGATGATGTAACTAGTCCTTTGGTTCTTGGCTATCGTTTGTACAACTACCGTTTTAGGACTATGCGAATGAATGTTGGCTGATCGACTTGTTGAAGACGTCTGAGGTAAGCTGTGAAGTGGACCCTCGATGGATCGTTGACCTTTTGCAGCTGTGAAGCCGGGCTGAGGTGGAGGGGATGATTGGGATGTCCTCGATCGTGTGAATAACGATTGTCACGCACCACTGCTGCTGATGTGTCGAAGCTTGCTTTCTAGGGCCTGGTTAGACATGCTGTTACAGAGCCTTTGGCTTGGTCCCTCTCTCAAGTTACGCCAGCTCTTTGCTACTTCAACAAGGGAAGTTCGAAGTTCGTTTCAATCTGCGTGCTCCGCCTGGAGCTCCGTCCCAGGCCCCGCTCCTTTTCGAGCTCAGGCAGCGTCGAAATTCCGTTCATGTTGCCACCCTGTCGATCTGTGGAGACAGGCGCAATGGTGCGTATCCTTTTATCTGATCCAGAATCTCACACTCTTGATGGTCGACAGACTTCGTCGCTCCTTGTTCGGTTGTAAAACTTGTAAACGACCGCGGCAGGCCGCTACCGGTCACGAGACTGACCACTACAAGAAACTGCTTCACACCAGAAACGGCTCTTGGTCTTAAGGTGACTGAGACTAGGACTCCTGTCTTCAAATACTTGGCAACTCTGTCGGTTCGAAGTCCTTCATTCATCTGTTCTCGAAACAGGTCTAGGATCTCTGACAGGTCTTGGTATGTCGCGGGAGTCGCTATGTCCACCCCAGCTGAGTCATCTGAAAGCTTTCTCAGGAGAACTGCGAAGCTTTCCTCACGATAGCGTCTATGGTATGTGCGGAACGTCATCACTGCAGCTTCATCCACACTGTCAAGCCATATTCCGGACTCTCCAGGCTCTCCTTCCTCCCAACCGGCAAGTCCAGACCGAAGGCGTACTTCGGAGATGGTACAACGAGAGGCAGGGTATCTGATAGAGAACCGCCGGGGTCTGTAATTTTGATTGCTGTCAGGATAAATATCCGGCTGCTTGACGTATACGGTGTGCCGCAGCACAGGCTCAAAGACATATGTTGACCCATCAACATAATTCACTGACCGTCCTGGTTCCAAGACAAGTGTTGGATAGGTCCCACTAAATCTCCTCGACAGGCTGCCGTTCAGGTCTTGCGTTATCTCAACCGTTAAAAGACTGACGCCTGATCTAGGAGAATGTCTGGTGAATCCGTTCGTCACCCCGACTTTTTCTTCTTCGTCTTTCTTCAAGTGAATTGCAACTGGATGGCCGCTAGAATTTCGGGTGCAATTGAGAGGGGCCACATACACTTCGTTGCCGCTCCCTTTATTATCGCCCGTTTTAATCGCCGTTCCCCTCCAAAGAAGGAGTCCCATACGCAGACCCTTGTTGGTCATTGAGTACTCAGGTCTTTCCTTGTCAAAAATGATCTGACGAATGTTTTCACAGTTACGAAAGCTGACCGGTGAAAGCGCAAGCAATCCAGTATTGGAAGCAGCTTCTCCCTCCCAAGCAAAGATTGTCTCATCGTCAGACATCCTGAGAATCTCGAGTTGGAGTCTGATGAAGGCGTTCCTCCCTTCTCCATAAAGCAAGGGCATATTGACGCCGAAGAGGCCCATTAGGCAGTAAGCGATATCTTCGGTCCTCGTGGTTTCCCTGTTAGCGGCCCAGGACATTTTGACCGCTACATTTGCGTCTCTGAAATTGGCCATATCTGAGCGTGCGATGCCCGTGACGGAGGAGATGAGATCCGCGAAGCTTGACTTTGTCCCTATCTCGACCCAAGATTCGTTCAAGAAGATTACCGTCGCCGGTGCCAAGAGTTCTTGAAGGGTCCATCCTCTGGTGAACCATCTGCTTCGGCGTACGGCATTATTGACTGTGTGGTAACCTTTGCGGTCTGACGGTACGTCGGCTAAATATGCGTAACACACTTGTGCCTCTCGATACCATTGAAACATGGAATTAATGGCCTCCGAGAGCTCGGCGCTGCTGCTCTTGTTGATGCAGCAGGTATCAATCCACACATAGTCCCAGCCATCACTGGCCGCCAAAGCACAGCAATCTGCAATTTTCTTGTACCCGGCCTTGTCTTTGCCCTTACCATCTTGCATTTCGTCGAAGGATACCTCCTCTTCTCCCCATGTATGGGAGAGAATGGCATAATACGGTACCTGACTGCCGTGAAATTCACGGAATTGGATCGTGGATGTGTTGAGAAGACGCATCTTCTAGTCACAGAGTGATTTCCAACGTAGAGCTTTCCGAGATGAGTAATCGCTGCAGATAAGGCTCCGCTAGCAAGCGGCGAGGGATTTTTGGCGCAGGTCGCAAAATGTATCCGCAAACTGAATGCAGCGAGGGAGGATAATCCTCAGCAGAGCTACTCAATATGGTTGTAGTCAAGGAACGTCCCTTGTAAAGGGCTTGCTATGAATTGAGCTACATGATTGAGAACTCTGTCACGAGGCTTGTGGTTTTGTCTCTGATTTGCACAGCCTTGCCCGTCGTATCCGCTGCCTGCTTTTCACTTCCTAATACGTGCAGCCACAGCGCCCCCACTGCTCAGCCTAAACTAAGTTAGATACCGGGCCGACCCTGCGATCTTCATTGGTGTTCGACACCCTAAACTTCAAGCCCCAACTCCTAAAAGGGGGCTTGAGAAGAGGCTTGGGTTTTTCAATTTCTGTATGCATTTATCATGTCCTTACATCTTATTTCTGAATTGCATCTTCTGACCTGTAAGTACGTGCTTTCATGTGCGTAACGTCCACAGGCCTCCCCACAAGAGCAACATGATCGAGAGCCTACAGGAAGCGGACTTCAAGAAGGCCGCGGAAACAAACAGTACCAGCGAGTTCGATTATTACGACAACGGTGTGGAGTACGTCGAGTACAATATAGACCAGGCCGAAAACCGAATCCAGGTGGTGACCACTCGTAGACACGATGGAGACCCTGCATGGCTCAGTGTAGGTGCATCTGCAGTAATAATATTGGAGTCACTAGGCTAACCGGAGGTTTTGCTTTTAGAAAACTGGGGATGATCAGGATGCCTCGGTGACCAAGGTCTTGTAGGCAGCTTCCATGACATCTCACTTGACTAAGTGCTCGGATTCTGACAAGCTTAATAGGTCTATGCCCTTGATGCATGCTCCATCGAAAGACCTGAGCTTCGCATTCCCTGAAACCGCCACCTCAAGCATGGGTCTAGAGCACAAAGACGCTTGCATTGTAGTGACCGACAGCACTGGTATTGTAGCATTGACTCAATCACCTAAAAAAAGTACGTCACAGAATCCGATAGTCCTGTCCAACGGCTCTGCCGGCTAACTCGCCACTCCAGGATTTGTACTTCAAACACCTTTAGACGATGGCCCCTTTTGCGCCATGTCTGTCAAACACACCACTGGATTCAATTACTCCGCCCTACATCTCTACTCTGACCCAGCCTTCGCGCCTCTTCGCCTCGTCACCAACCAAATGTGGGAATTTGATTGGCGCCGGAATGGCCTTCCCATCTTAATCCTCCCCTTCGCCTTCCTTGGAATACATGACACCTACATCTCCGACCGACTTGCGCAACTGCACTCCGAACTTGGTCAGATCGAATCAGCTCTCCTCGCACCCTATCGCCCAGACATCGAGGGCCTGGACTTTGGCCAACTGACCCGGCGCCTCCACGAGTTCAGCACCGCCCTCAGCAACCTCGCCCGTCGTGCCCACTTCCAAGACACCGTTCTCAGCACCGTGGAAGAGGCGTTATGCACGCTGAATGGGCGGGTAGGCTGGTCATTGGAAATCCAGCGGGCCCGGTTAGATGGGCTGAAGAAGGCAATGCAAGGAAGGCGATACGACTTGGAGATGATGCCGAAGAGGGAGTTGACTGCAAGGGCTACGGTACGGATATCACTTCTCACCCTGGGACAGAACGCCAGAATTGTCCCTTTTCTAACGGCGTGGTGCTTAGATCTTCAATCTCGTCGTTCAACGCGATCAAGGCATTTCGCTCGCAATTGGTCAGGCGAACCTAGAAATGGCGAGGAGTGCCCGACAGATTGCCCGGGCGACTATGCGTGACAGTGCGGCCATGCGGACCATTGCCGTCTTAACTATGCTCTTTCTCCCGGGAACGGCGGTAGCGGTGAGTTCTGTTTCCCTAAGACTATGCCCCTTGAAGTCACAATCTAACGTACGCGCTATTATAGTCCTTCTTCAGCATGACCATGTTCAACTGGACACCGAGTGGCGGCAGCAATGGCAGTGTGTCAAGTTACATCTGGATATACTTTGTGGCAGCAATCCCGCTGACCGCACTGGTACTTGGTGTCTGGTGGTATTGGCAACGAGTCCGGGAAAGAGACGCGGGTCTCCGGCACGTTGGAGACTTGGAAAAGCTAGATCTACGCATAAAGGTCGCGTAGCTGGGATTTTTTTCAAGGATTGACCCAATTCACGAAGGATCTGAGCTGACCAACCACGACTAGCCTCAGAATCGCTACGCAGAATTTGGGCGTTCGATGCCAATAAAAGACCTTACAATGCCTACAAGTTCATATGTCTGGCTGAAGCTGTCAGTTAACGATGGGTGATCTAGGATGACCCTAGCCCGTTATCAGGTAGTCGAGGACAATCAGATGCGGGTCCATTTCCCCCCAGTGTTGCCCTGTTTGTTTCGACGTTAAGCAACCGAGAACTACGTTTAGGTATAGCGGCACGGAGATGCTTGAGATGGCTCATAGTCCAGCGTCCGCAGATTCCTGCTGAATTGCCCACCGTGGATCCAGCTTGCATGTCACATCGGAGGGTTAGAATTCCTATCGGTATATTTGCCGTGAAGAGTATCACCCTGCACTGAAGACTCGAAACTAACTGAAGCTGCTCAAGATGCCATTTTCTTAATCCCTGTCTTTCATTGGAACCGTCCTCCTCCCTCCCGTTCAGCTCTGCTATTGTATTTGCGATACGATCCCTACCTGACATGTCAACAGCAACACCGTCCATTCATCCACTGCGGCTTATCCCAATTCTCTATGTTCTTTTCGCCACGTCCATCCCCTTCCGCCACAGAACCCTCATCTAGTCACACTACGTCAGAGTACACTCTACATGGAATGGCGCCTACGGCTACAGGGGCAAGGTGTCGGCGCTGGTGGGGCGGTCGGTCAGCGTGCTGCTGTTCATGAAGCCGGAGAAAAATCTTGTCAAGATCTCCAGGGGTGGGAAGCAGGCCCTGACGGATAAGGGGCTCCGACTAGCCAAGAGCTCCTGCTCTGGAAGCGCTGGCTCTGAGATTTGGAGGTTGTGATGGCGTTGCGGGGCGTTGGCTAAGGATTCCAGATCAAGAACATCCCTCCAGGCAAGCTGCCATGCTATCCCCGCGGCAAGTTCGTTGTCGAGAGTCTTGCAAATACGGTCTGGTATTTCGCCTTGGCCGACATGGGCGCTGCATATGTCAAATCCACTCCATTGAGCAAAGTGCCTGTGGCGAGGATTCTCTACAACGAGCCATTCCCAAAGGGGCTGTGTGATCGTTACGTTCATCTTCTTAGTGAGGTAGGGACTCACAGCGCTGTACCCACTCACTGCTGTCGTAACCGTCGGATCGCATCTCTATGAGCCATGCGACTGGCTGTCGCTGTTTGGGTGGTTAACCGCTGCGTACTCTGTTCGTAGGTTCTGGGAGCCACAGCTAGCATCAGATGATGCACAGTACCGCCGAGCCTCCGGTTCAGTACATTTTGCATGACATTCTGAAGATAAAGTGCGGCACCTATTTGTCCAACTACGGCAAGGTATTCGGAGCATTCTACTAATGCATGTCTACGGCTCCATTCCAGCCCAGGGAAGAAATACCAAGGATTGGAATTTCTTCATGGGGTAGGCGCTTGCGACCTGGGGCGAGGAGACGGTCATGCGAGTCGCGCGCGTACTGGGATGGTTGGAAGGTACTACAGTCATCAGAATTGTTGGGTTCTTATGGGCAACGGCTTAGATATCGACTCGTTGATGCGCTGGGCCAACGAGACTGCCACGTGTGGGTTCTGGGTTGGCTATCCTTTGGGGACCCCTACTCACGCACTGATCTGTCGGCATGTACAGTACATTGAAAGCACAGTATCATGAGGATTGCGCTCAGTACTTACTTACCCGGCCGGGTTGAGAGACAAAGGGGCGCTTGAGGTCGAAGGAGCATTGAGAGATGCATGAGTACGGAATCAATGGTGCTTACTGCAGAAACCACTTCGATAAGCTCCCGCCCCGCGTCTGAGGGGCAAGCTTTCCCCGGTTGCAACGCCCTGCAAACAACGATCCTACATACAATCCTGCTTACTTCTGACAAATGTTGTTCTAGTGTGATATCAACCTTCATCCCCTCCCTCTCACGTAAGAAAATTTCCCAGCTATCCAATCTCTTACTGCAGCCTCTTGTCTTGGTATCTCCTCTGTCCCTGTCAGCAATCTCATCTCATATCTTGCCCCACACTAGCCTCTCTTCGGAACTATCTGTGGCCGCTTTTTCTATGTAGAGGTGTCACAAAAAAAGTAAAAGGGGAGTCACTTCTCTCGAAATATAGAAATCCGCGAAGCTTCATAAAAATCCGGATCGTTATCATCGATTTCGGTTTTCAGTCTCAACCAAGACTAGAAAATTCCGAACTGATCTATCTCCGTCAAATTCAAACAGATACAAGAGCCCATAACTACTACCCCATTCCCCCGCAACCAAATATCCGTAACTGAACATGGGATCGCTCGCCGAGCCAACCCTCCCCACTCGCTCTCCCATCACCAAAGACCACATCTCTGAACTCCGCCAACTCCTCTCCGGTTCCGACGCCACCCTCCTTGCGCCCGGCGATGAGGGCTTCGCCGCTACCCTGCACCGCTGGTCCAGCGCGGCCGAGAAGCCTGCCGGCGCGACTCTGTTGCCAACCGGCACAGCGTCCATCTCCGAAGCGCTCCGCTACGCCAGCAAGCACAACCTCGACGTCGCAGTCTGCGGTGGCGGACACTCTACTGCAGGCACTAGCTCGACGGATGGCGGGCTCTTGATTTCCTTGTCCAAGATGCGGGGCGTGAGTGTGGATGTGGAGAAGAAGCTGATCAAGGTCCAGGGTGGCGCTACATGGGGCGAGGTCGACGCCGAGGCGTACAAGTACTCGCTCGCGACGGTTGGTGGTACGGTCTCCGACACTGGGGTTGGCGGGCTGACACTGGGAGGGGGTTATGGCTGGCTTTCGGGGAAGCATGGTCTTGCGATCGATAATCTCGTCTCTGTGACCATGGTTCTCGCCAACGGCGACATTGTCACGTGCTCCGAGAGCGAAAACACAGAGCTCTTCTGGGGGATCAGAGGCGCGGGGCAGAATTTCGGCGTCGTGGTGGAATTTGTGTTTCGGGCTCACGAGCAGGGTGAATGCTATGCGGGGATGATGATGTTTCCGCCCGTCAAGGAGGTTGTGGAAAAGGTGGTTGAGGCGACGAATCGGCTGTATACGCCCACAGAGAAGGATGGGAAGTATGAAGAGACGGTGTTGGGTGGCAAAGGGGCTGGCGGGTTGGGATTTGCAAGACCGCCGCCAGCGGGCGGACAGGTGCTGTTACTTTCAGTGGTGATCTACCAAGGCACTGAAGAAGAGGCGAAGGAGGCGTATAAGGAACTCTTTGCGCTGGGGCCGATCATGAGCACGTGCACCACAGTACCGTATACGGTGGCAAACCAGATGCTAAATCCGCCACCGAACCCGACGATGCGGAGTAGTATGAAGGGGGCAAGTTATATGTGGCCGTTGCGGGCGGAGTTCGTGTGGGAGACGCTGAAGAGTTTCGAGGCGTTTACGGAGAGGGTGCCGGATGCCAAGGGGAGCCTGTTGCTGTATGAGGCATACGATGCAGCCAAGACTGTTGGTAATGCCGCGAATGCGGATATGGGGTTCTGCAACAGGGGGTGGCAGGCGAATGCGTGTATTGCACCGATTTGGGATGAGGCGGGGAATGACAAGGTATGTCGGCAGTGGGCGAGAGATGCGGCGGAGATGTTCAAAGAGGAGTTAAAGAGGGGTAGGGAGGTACCTGGGAAGGGGTTTGGAGGCGTAGGCACGAAGGATGGAGATGGGGCGGTTATGCTCTATGGAAATTATGATCGTGAGTAACTGGGTGTGAAGATGAGGTTGATTGGAGAGATTGGCTAACATAACTGACGCAGAATATGACGAGAAGTCGAGGGATATCTTTGGAGCGAACTACCCGCGACTGCGGAAGTTGAAAGCCAGGTACGACCCAACGAATGTCTTCAACAAGCTCTTCCCGATCACACCGCAGGTGTGAGCGATCACTTCAAGACGGCTGAGCTGGATAAACGGTTTAACGCAAACTTCTGGAGTAGATTGACAGGGTTTCCTTAGGCAAGGCTTGAAAGAACGTTGTCAAGCTATAGAAGATTAAAAAGCATGAGAACCGTCGTCCTTTGCAGTCCTGACTAAAGTATTCGGCGCTTTGTGACTGCTCAACGTGGCTTGGTTGCAAGCGTGGATTTGTTACCACTTTTCGGCCCAAGGCCTAAGTTTTTGCCGAACAGTCCTTTTAGGCCGGTTGAAATGCAGATTTGGCGGTATGACTGAATTAGAGCACTTGACTGTGTTCTGGGATTGAAGATCAGGCGACGTTGTTGCCTCAAGATAGGCTTATGAGAACCTGAGGAGTCCTACAGAATACTAGCCGACAACTTGCCGTGTGCAATATCCCACCCGAATGTTTTGAAAGATACCAAGTTCCCCAGCTCCTTGAACTCGACAGTGCTGATGACAGATCGACAACGGTGGAGGTGAAGTGCCTCTCTCTTTGCTCTCAGAAGTCGAGTTGTCCCGACAAGATCCTCTATCCCAGTTTCCCGCTCTACAGTCCCACCAGCATCAACGAAGAAGCAGCATTATCCTGCAATCTGTGGCGCACCTGCTTCTCAGAGCCTGCGAATGTAGGCTGACGGGCTCGGATTCCCCGAATGAAGTATTAGCAGATCCGCTCCAGGCAGATTCGAAGATCATTTTGAGCCCACGTGAGGTGATTCCCATCACACGAAAGCGTTCGATTGTCTCAATATCTCCGCGAGTCGCTCCGACACCTCAGCAGCTTCTTCATGCTTCCCAAATTGAGTCAGCCATTCCTCCAATATTGTCAAAGGCTGCAAGGTCTGTCCAGCTTCCCAGCCCCAATTAGCAATGGCCACATCGATTGCTTGACGCAAGGTTAATTCAGCCTGCTTGTCGTCGTAATTTTGGTACTGGCAATGAGCTAGCGTCACCATGCCTTCGCGCCACATTTGAGTAGCGTACGAAAACCTGCCCTCACGGCCGCAGCGAATAACCTCTTCAGCAGCAGCCGCAGCTTCTATATATTGCCTATGATAACGAAGAAAGGTCGCCAGTGCCAGTGTAGCCTCCGCATACCGACTGCTGAATCTTCCATGAACTTCCCTGCATCTCTCGACCATAGTACGCAATTGTGCATCCGCTTTATTGAGATTGCGGGTGCTTTCAACGTGATGGATGTAACCTAGTCGACTTTGAAGAACCGTAAGCGATGAAGCATCTAAGGCCTCCTCAAGCATGTCAGCGAGGCATGCCCAAGCATTAGGGAGGAAGTCTTTTGCGGACTCTAGCCCAAGGGATTGCAGATGGTTAAAGATTTGTCTTAATGGATGCATTTCAGGAAGGATTGCGGTTGCCATTCCTGATAATTGCTTGACTATAATGTTACCACAGTCGACCCATCCATGCTTTTGAAACATCATCATCACATAAAATACTGCTTCTAACGTTCGGGGGGCCTCTTCCAAAAGGATGTCTTGAATATAGGCTGACCCGCTAACGAGAAATTGTCCAGCTCTAGTGTGAGACCCAGTATTCAGAAGGTTGCAAGCTGCCTCAAGATTAACTTGAAAGTCAGCGAGGGTTCCCCCTCGGCTAGCTCCTTTCACACTGAGATAGAATTCGCTGTTCGCAGATAGGAACCACGTCTCTGAGTCACGTGACCCGAAGATGTAATGCCGAATTTTAATGAGAACTCGCTGGGCGACTTCGAAAATCTCTGGATTCGCAGGGGATCGAGGGACGGCGTCCGGCGTACAACGCCGAAGCTCCGGTGGAGTAGCAGCGTTCAGCTCGATTGCGTTTTTAATCGACATGCTCTTGCGCTTGAGGTAGCGATGCACAGATCGAGGGACGGCGTCCGGCGTACAACACCGAAGCTCCGGTGGAGTAGCAGCGTTCAGCTCGATTGCGTTTTCAATCGACATGCCCTTGCGCTTGAGGTAGCGATGCACATCGTCCAAGTCGACAAGTCGTCCTCTGAGGTGGAATTCCGAAGCTTTTCCCACAGCATCTCGTTGGTGTTTCTTGCGGACAACGGCCATGACTTCGGACTCTTTGTTCCTCTTGTCAAGCTTCCATTTGGTTATATGGTTCTTGTACATCTTCACACTGTGGGAGCGTTAGATGGGGAATTATGCAGGAAAAATGAGCTGGAGTCAGACGTTGCTTTGAACCCATAGTCTCGCTCCATGATGGCCATGACATCTTTCAGAGGCCTGTCTTCGTCAAGGTAGAGCCGTCGGATACGAGCTCTGAAATGCTCCCAGTCTTCTTCGGACGTACGCCATATCGTAGGGCCTTGCGACATCGTCATCGCATTGGATGGCGAGAGGAAGGTAACAGCTGCCATTTCGTGTGTACAACCTGACCGGGAGGACGCAGGTAGCTGTCTGGAGGGTTGAGCGTTTGGAACAGATAATGAGACAAGCTTCAGCAGTATGTTGCCTTCATCGCGGCAGACAGATCGAGCGGTGGGAAGGTAAATTTACTTGGGGTGCAACTTTGCAAGGCTGCGCTGGCAGCCCCCTCGGCCAGCCACTCGGCGAGCTTGCTCACGCCAAGAGATCGTAAGTTCTCTGCATTAGCCTGAAGCTATACCGCCTTCGGATTCAGGAACTTTGGGAAGACGCTCTTAAACGTTTGATGACGTTCTCCCGCGCATGTTATATTCCTGTCCCTCATATGGACCCTAACCCGGTTATTTCCATTGACCCCTCGTTGCTTCGGTGACTCAATCATCAAAAGATGCTAACCCATGCCTCACGGACTAATGTCTCATGAGGCCCGACTGCCCTGCCTTTTGCGAGCGGGAAGCGGTGACCCCTAGTTGCCCAATAGAGAATTCCTACTTGGTGGGCTTAAACCCTTCACAAGACTCGTCACCCTCCATTCCCGATGCCTACACTTCAGGCTACTCCCACTAGCGTACGAAGCACCCTCTCACAAGTTCTCGGCGCCACTCGCCCAAATCCTCCCTGGCCCCGCCCAACCGGCCAGATTTGCTTCCCGGCCTTTTATCCTTCTTCCATGCGGCTTGTCAGGATTCTCTTCACCATGCCTTGAAATGCCACTATACCTTCTTGTGGAACGGATACAGAGGCTCGAAGAATGCTCTCCAGTCCTTAGTCTTTGTTCTTGACAGTCCCGAAGCTGAACTCCGCCCTCGGATATTACAAGAAGTCAGCCACACTCCTGTACCTGGCTTTGTGCAAGACGAAGAAGCGCCGCTCTGAGAATTTGGCGTACCTTCCCCTTCACAGACTTCAGGCTCTTCGTACATTCGACGCGGCATCCAAGAGCGGAAGATCTCTTTCAATCTATATCTAGGACAAGTCGCGGACATGGATGCCGTGCGCCGTATTGCACCTCCAACGCCATTGGCGATTGTAGCCTCCTCATCCGTTGTGGTCTTCACTGCAATGTATGCCTACGAGGCGGAAATTTACCAGAGCTTTGCAGGCGCCAACTATGGGGTTGGCGGCGGTCGCTTTTGCAACTCGCTCAAAATACATCCTCCTGGCATCACCAAACTTCCAGCTCTCGTCGGCTTACTTCATACTTTTCAGGAGTTAGCACTAATCACAGAGCAGGTCGGTTACACCTTCCATTTAAGGATTCCTCCTTGTCAGGGGCCTTGCTTCTTCAGCGAGCATTTCAATCGTGAATAGTCCCGCTTCAGGTCTTCATATGAATGCTTGATGCCTAATAGAGACGAAATATTGTCTACACGTAATGAACCACCAATCGCTTCACGAGAACGAATAGCTACATATCCACCGTCTCGTCATCCTCCACCCCAAAAAGCACCCGCATCGGGTCCTGATACTCCACGAACCCAAGTGAAGGACGACAGATGCCATAGCCTAGCAGTCTCTGCGCCTGTGGCGACAGGCGCTTGGCCTTCTCCGGCGGCACCATAAGGTACTGGTTCTCAGCTTGACGGTATATTGGCTTGCATAGGAAGATTCCTACTGTCTCTCTGTACTCATCTCTGTCGAAATGGCACACACACAAAGATCAGCTTATGTGCTGCTGTGCTGCTGAAAGGGGAGGGGTTTGGGGGAAGGGGATTGTATATCACGTACTTTGTGGCGTTGCCACCTCCGGCGTGATACGTGTTACCGACAAAAATAAGTGCGTCTCCAGGATTCAGTTCTGCGGGGATAGCCTCCTCGTTTTTGGGGCAGCGGTCTGCGCCCCATAGGTGTGAGCCAGGTATCACGAGTGTGGCGCCATTTTCCTTGGTCGTCTTCACGAGGGCCGTGACACAGCCGATCATCATGGGCATGTCGCAATTCCTTGTGTGGTAGTCGCTTCAGAAGCACTGTGTGTTAGCTTCGTTCGCACCATCAATAGCTTGCATGTGATCCACGAACTTGTCATCTCTGTGCAGTGCTTGCTGCTTGCCTCCGGGGTTCACTCGAAAGCCAACGGTCGACGAGATTATGGGCTTGTTGGTCACAGTCTCTTGCGTATCGCCAGACCAGTACGTGTATGTAGATGATACCATAGCATTTGCGACGTTGATGAAGGTAGTGTTGCAGGCCAATTCAACACAGGCGTCAGATTTGCCGAGCAGACCGGTTGCACGCTGAGTTGTGTGTGGGAAGAAGCCTGATGGGTCGACCCTGTCAGTATCAAAGTAAGGCTTGAGATCGGACTTGATCCGCATCGAAAGCTCTAGTGAGATGAGATTCTCGACAATGACACCGCCGTCACGCTTGATGATGGAGACCAATAACTCTGTAGTTGTCGAAGGGTCAGTTGCATCGCGCCGTTCAAGCTTCCGGGGTGAGGAAGGGTTGTTGGTCGTGGGCTTGTCGGCTTTCGCTGTGGCTGAGGTAGAAGGAGAATGGAATGTCAGAATATCTCTTAGAAGCGAAAGTGCCATTGTTGATTGATGGCCGTTTCGGTATCGGACTGGTTTGTAAGGAGACTGCGGCTTCAATAAGAAAGCTTTTTCCTGGGTGCTATTAGAAGAAAGAAGAGGAGCCTTGCTTGTCTTTCGCCATCGGCGTGTAGGGGAACCTCCTTCATATATCTGCGCTTGGTAGGGATCGTGTCCTTTTCGGCACTGTTTCAGCGATTAGTTCATGGCGAAACGGTAGGGAGAGCGTCGTAGCCATGTCTAGTATTTCAATCCATTCGTCACCCTTCAATGACACGTCGATACGTATTCCACGAATGGAGTGGGAAGCGGAATGCCACGGTCTCAAGGACTATGATGCTGGGGCAAGACGAAAAGTTTGTCGGCGTGCTGCACATATGCTGCGAGACTCAAAGGCAAGGATATTTATAGGAGGTCGGCGAATGATGGATGAGCCGTGGACCAATAAACTCACGTTCGTATGCGGAGGATAGGAATGCCTGATTGGGAAGACGAATGGCGCTACGTTCGAAGCTGAAGGTGCTCGTGTTCCGACCCCCGGTTCCATTGACTCGTGGTAATGAAGGGTTGCTTGTATGTCTGGGTACGAAGTGCGTAGCACTCATAACGCTAGTGGCTGGGGGGGGTTGGCCACCGAGACATGGCCTATGATGGGCTCGGAGGGACTCAAGATCACCAGTATGTTGTAACCTTCTGGATGTGTACAAGCCCATCTCCGAATATCGATTTCAGCCAGAGCGTGGATGAATTGGTCGTGTTTCGTCGTAGTGGTAACCGCCATCTTTCCCAGCACCTAGATCTTCTCTGCACGACACAAGAATACCAGATGTAGGCAATTCCGTCTTGAGAGATAATTGATTGTCATTGACAGCCAGACGGTATTAGCATCGAAGCTCCTAGTTGAGGAGTGACGGTTTTTTCTGGTTATACGCACGATCGAACTAATGCTGAGTGATCCAACTCATGAATGCCTTCCTATTCAAATGTCTCCTGGGCTCTTTATCCAATTCCATCTTTCCTCTCGAGCTACGACCCCGCCATCAGGTTTTGCTTAACCCGTCTGTGTCTTCGACCCTGAACTCATATTTCACCGCACGCCTTCCCACCCTTGAGGTTCGTCAACGCCTGCTGTATCCCTCCTAGCCCACCTGGCATAACTTCATGAGAATGCTGAGAGATAAGAGAGTCGGCGATTCAAAACCAAAATCCCACACACTTGGGACTACTCACAGCCTTCAACCACCATCCTTCAGCCCTAGCCCTGACGACCTTGATCACGCAAGCCCCAACTCCTTCAACTCATTAAAAGCCACCCCCATCTGTCCCTGCTTCGCCATAATCCCCTCTGGAATCTTCTTTTCCCAGGATCCGGAGGTAGCACCATCGCCAACTTTCCCCCACCCGTACTCAGCGCCTTGCAGATGTTCTCATAACTCCCCTTCCCACTCGCCGCACCAAGCGCAAACATCAGCTTCTGCCCCTCCGGCAGCGCTGCGCGGATGTCCTCTACCAGGCTCGGCTTTCGATAATCAACACCAACGTTCTCAGCAATCCTGTCGACGAGACCCTCCACAAACTCCACCCCTTCCCCGCAACACATATCGGCGGATGGATCCCCGACCTTGTCGCCAACTGCACCGCGTACGCACCTACGGCCTGCCGCCATAAATCACCAACAGCGTCTTCCCCGCTGGTTTGTTCCGCGGCTGCAGTTGTCTCAGCACTGAACAGAGCAGCACCGCGGCCGTCATGGCCGTTACCGGCGCTGTGGCTGCTTCCTCAAACGACGTCGTCGACGGGATGTGGAATGTCATATGTGAGTGGCGTGAGTGCGTATTCCGCATACCCGCCACCGGGTTTCGCTACGGCATAAAGCTAGCCATACGATCACCACGGCGAAACTCAATCACGTTGCTGCCAACTGTGTGGACGGTGCCGGCGATGTCGTCGCCGGCGTTCAGGCCTCCCATGCCCCATTCTGGTATCTTCTTGCTGCGGAGGGGCCAGGTTAAAAGCAGTGGCCTTGAGAGGAGAAAAAGTTTGAAGGTTGCTGGACTTACCAATCATTCTGATTGCATCAGCTGACTATGGCTTTGTCACACCACCAGGTCCTGGTTCTGGAATTGGGGAGTCGATGATCTTGACAATGGAGCCTTTGAAAACGAGTGCTTCTTTCATTTTGGGATGTCTTGCGTTTGATTTGGGAAAGGAGGCGCGCTGGTGAGGGCGCTGAGAGTTGTTAGATGGTTCACGGAGAGCTAGGCTAGGGAATTGGCGTCTGCACACAACCAGAAAGCCATCTACGCTTTACAGTGGTTACATGAGATTTAAAACCGAATGATCCCTTGAAATGGCTAATGCCGGGGCTAAGTTGGTGTGACCATGGGTGAGTATGCACTGTGCATTCATAGAGGGGCATGGGCGAGGAGGCCAGGTCTCTCATTTTAGCTACGACAGGTTCGTCAAGCAATCGATTTCTGCTAAGAGCGTTGTTATCCTGCCAATCAAGTCACAGCATAGAGCGATCTTGTTCCCATAGCAGGACCAAGTAGGAAAAGCAGCCGCAGTCGTCCAACAGATGTAGATGCGTTGACTTGCCATGTAATGCTGCATTGGCTTGTGAGAAGTAAACAAAGGTAGGATAACATGAGGCGGACGTGGTTGCGTAATGTCTCATCAGACCGATGAAGCGCTTACGTAACAAGTCGAGGCGAAGAAATGCTGGTGCGGACTCCCTAGGCCCAAGGCACCTTGACAGCGCATAAGACCTAGAGCTCTTATGGAAAGTTGCAGCGTATTACAGATCTTCCCATGTTCAAATGTTGTTTCGTGCGAAAGGTGCTGCCCATGGGTGGTGGTGGCAGCGGCGATGGTGGTCCAGGTCTTGAAATATGCTTGTCTTCAGCGCACAGCTTTTTCCAAAGACCCAATGCTGTGTGGGCCCAGACATGGAGCTTGACTTGATGCAAGCATCTATCACACCGGGCTAGAAAGCTGGGGTGGACTTGCATTCGCACTGCTGTAGAATATGTAGTGTATTTGTTAGTCCTTCTTTAGGCCAACCTTTCCAACCTTCCGAAGCCCAAAAGCACCAATTACACAAGCGACAATAATCCATGAAAAGGCCGCCCAGAAGCTTGCTCGGTAGCCCACCATCAATGCATCTGGCTTAGTCTTGTCTTGATATTTTGACTTCGTGGTCGCAGATGTCGAGACGACCGCCATGACCATGAGACCAGTCGAGGTGCCGAACTGAGCGACAGTGTTGAAGACCGCGCCTGCCAGCGCCTGAGTACGGGTCGGGAAGACATCGGACACGACCAGCAGGCCAACAGTGAAGAGAACATCGGCACTGAGAGGCGAAAGGAGCTGCGCGAAGAAGGCATCGTACCAATATGGCCAGTGTGGGTTGATCACTGCCATCAGCAGCGGCGCTCCTGCGCTCAAGAGCGAGAAGCCCAGAACCAGGTAGTATGCGGGTACTTTGTGGACTAAGAGGCCTGTGGTGAGGTTCAGAATGGTCCCCAACACCAGACTTGGCAGGATGCGTATAGAGGTTTGAAGTGCCGAGAGACTTTGTACTTCTTGAAAGCTACTACTTGTCAGAGCGATACGAGACAAACGATATCGAGCATGATGATGGGTTTGGGGCCAGAGAGTTGAGGAATTGCGTGGAATTCGCCACTCGCCGACGCAGGGTACTCACAATAGACTGGAAAAGAGTTCCATAGCATTCACCACAGCGTACGAAAAGAGCACCATCAAGCAAATGCTGGTGAATGCTGTATTTCGCCATAGAGAATTGGGTATCAAAGCTGGCTTTTGCCGTCGTTCCTGTCGACGCTCCCAGAAAGCGAAGGCCGGTACGAGTCCCAGACTGAAACAGAGCAGAGATATATTGGCTGGATGCCGAATGTTCGAAACACCACTTGTTAGTGTCCTACATGTAGCAGTCAGTTCGGCCCAGCGGGATCCTGTCCGGGAGAGGACTCACGCAAAGACGTAGGAGAACAAAGCCAGACCTGCAGATGCCAACCCTGCGCCAACCCAATCTATTTCGGTCTTGAGCCTAGTGAACTTCGAGCCCTGGGCCACCTTATCTGGCGGTAGTGCCCACATACTCACGAAGGTGAGTATCAGTGTTGCGCCACCACAAATATACCATCCAGTTCGCCAGCCGACTGTATCTAAGAGGACTCCTGCGAGTACCATGCCTATCGAGAATCCTAAAGGCTGTACGAGACCCAAGCAAGAGAAACCAATGTTGCGCTTCCTGCCCAGTGCTACTGCGTTCGCAACGATCGCAACGGAGGTAGGTAAGCACAGTGATACAGCGACACCCTGTAGAGCTCGAAACATGATCAGTTCAATACCGGTCCTTGCGAGACCGCAACCAATAATGAACCACCCCAGCAAGAAGCACCCAGTCAAATTGATAAGTCGATTACCAACAACATCCGCGATTGAGCCCGCAAGAAGCAGACATGATCCGCTCGTTAGCCTGATATCCTGTCAGAACAATGACCTCGAGACCGGAGAGGGTCCTCATGATATACCCGTATACCGATGAAGGCCTGATAGAAGATTAGCGAGTCAGTGATGCCCTGTTCTCATTCCCAAGTAAAAAAGCGAAAAGGAGTACCACGCCAGAAAGACACAATCACAAGGACAGAAGTGTGGAAGAATCCCTCTCATACCATAGGAGTAAGTTCGCTGGCAGCTTCACGTCCACTGCCATGCGTGGCAAGCCAACTGTTAGAAGGCCAGTACTCATACTGCTCAGGAAATTGACGCCTGTGAGCGCCGCAATAACGATGATACTGCGTCCATGGGGTAGAAAATTCGGTTCTAAATCAGCTGCTCGAGAAACAGCGATGTTTCTGCGCAACTCGCTAGATGGAGCCGAAGGAGCCTGAGCAAGTACCTGGTTGACGAGTGGTGGTATGCCAATGGAGATTGGTGGCTCGAGCTCGATTATGACCTGTGTTTGCGGCATGTTGCGGGAATCTTGCAAAGGCAGGAACTTATGGAGATAGGTTCGCAGTAGAGTATCGAAGGATCTCTTATAGATGGGGCTTTGCAAACTGCGGGCCCCTCTAACCGACGGGGCTGAGGGGCCTAAAGTACCGCCTGGGCTGGGTAACAGGTCATGTAAACTGAAAAATCTCACACCGATCATGTAAAAGGGCGCGCCAAGCATTGCATTAACTAGCACGGAAGAGGAAAAGGGAAGGAGGGCCTTCTGAGGCTCTAGTATAATCGACACCTACCACGCAGATGAAATGGCAATGGTGAGATACTAAAAAGGGGCTTTCGTCAACTTATGTAGTCACGCTCCTCCGTATGATCGGTCTGGATCCGCCCTGCTCTCGCTATCTCCGCATACTGACCAGCTCCCCCTTCCTAGCTGCATCAATCAGAAAAGTCGAGCAGCAACCCCCGATGACATTCATTTTTCTTCCTCCTGCTTAGCTTCAATCTCTTTTCTCACCTGTACTCCGCTCTGGACTCCTTGCGCCCTATTGAATGGGGCAACACCACTATCGCTTTTGTTAGGAGCAGCAGGTGGGTACGTCGGCTTGACCGGAAGCAACAAGCACTGAGAGACGAGTTCTTGTATCCCCGATTCTAGATTTATGGCTCGCGCTTCGATCTTTGCCCAGAATTGGAAACCCCAGAATGGGTCTTCTATGACAGCGTGGCGGACAGCAGTGAGCCAGAATGAAGTGTCCGGTATAGCGGCCACCATTTCCTGAGACTGGGCCACGTTCTGCAGGTAACCCGAAAATCTGCACGCGGCTATAACGATTCTAATGAAGGGCTCATCGTTTAATGTTTTGAGCACAACGCATGCTGGACAGCCCTTTGTGAGTACCCAATCCTGCTCCTGAGAGATAAAACATTGGATCCAAGAGAAAGCTGACCGTGCTTGGCCCCGGAATGCAACTTCGAGGTCCACAGCAAGGCGCCTGGGGCAGCTTGACCGGTGAGAAGAAAGGACATAACTGGCATAGTGCGCAGCTTGCGCACAGATCAGGGGGACAGGGAGGAGCACTGTATGGAGGATATCTCTGTGGAGGGTAAATGTCGATTGGACCTCGAGTGGGAGGCTGGTGTGGGTTCCACAGTATCTGCATAGTGTCAGAGCAGCAATGGAGGCCAGGAGGGAGCTTTGCTGATGGCAATTTTACTGCCTCTTCCACAACTGATCGTTACGTACTGGTGTCCTTGTTTCCCGAGAAAAGCTCCTACGGCCTGGATGTTCCCGCTGCCCTTGACTGTCTTCAAGTCCTCCTCCGAAATCTTGAACGGTGATGCAACGTTCATGTGACCGATCAATAAAGTGTAGGCACAACAGTCTGTGAACAAAAGTGCCTATCGAGCCTGTCAAGCAAGCGCCTGCTTTCGCTCTCATGTAGTTGCGACAGAGGAGACAGGATTCGGAAAATGAAAGGACTGACACAAGGAAATTATGGTGTGCAATGAGCGTTCCAGCACGTCATGAAGGTTGAAGTCTCCTATCACCTTATCTGGTCACTTGCAGAACGTCATGCCATATGGTACGAACCATGAAAGCAATGCATGTTCCAGTCCTAGACGTGGCTTGCTCGATTCGAGCCACGAGAAAAGTGTAATGCTAAGGCCTGTCAGGCGACTTTGGAAGGTCCGTGGGGGGGGGAGGGGGCCGACACCGACGTGCTCTTATCTAATCGACAAGGCTGGAGAGCGCGCTGGACAAATACGGCTTCAAGCAACTTTTAGCGTTCGAGAGGTCGACAGCATTAGGCGTTCCCAGAGCTCGTACCAGCCAGGCACTAGTCAATGTTCTAATCATGGGATGTACAACAACGTTTGATTCTTTACTTGTTTGATAGGTATCCACAAAATACTGTGGATGAATTTATTTCATACCACGCCTTCAGGGCAACAGTGCACAGCCGGAACGCGACAACTGACTATCTGAACAATCAATGCCCAGTCGACCTACTACTGTATGGTCTTCGCCAAGTCACGTACTTGCAGAACTGGTTGCATTGTCGAGGAGCCATTTCCACAATCCAATAGGCTTGTGCTCTGCTTTCTGAGAAGTAAACTCAACCTGTTCGCAGCCCAACACAGCTGGTGTTGTACTCTTCCAAGTTGAAGGTAATCCAGCTCTACAGGAAGGAGAGCCGGATTTTGAGGTCTGGCAAAGTCTGATCCGGAAGTTCTGCGTTCTTGGCCAGTTTGTTGTGGTCAACACAGCTTAAGTCTTTCGACGAGTAGACACCGGTCCAGGATACGTTATGGTGAATTGCCAGACACTTAGACTTTTGCGCCAGATCGCTCTTTGATTCTTGTTCGGCGAGAGCAAGCCTGCGAAGCATGTTGAGAGTGGCTTGTGCTGTGAGCGTTGTCTTTTGGGACAAGTTCACACTTGCGTAACGCCCAAGCTCCAGGGCATTTCAGGATCTCGAAATTGAGCCACGCCCAGAGTGACGTAATCTGTAGGGCTCGAAATTCCAGGTCGGATAAATGGTGGTGAGGCAGTCCCGTCCATCCAGGCACTGGCCGTAGAGTTTTCTGAGTACTCGTAGATTGGCTGGACGGGTGCCGATGTTGGCGTTGTACGCAACTTTCGTCCTTCAAACTCGTATGGAAGCTCAGTAGGTGAGTTTGTGTAGGTGGGTTCTACTGAAGCTGGACTCCTGGCGTGGTCCTCCTCTAGTTTAATGAAGCGTGGTATCTGTTGGAAAGGCAACTTCGCTGCTGCCATCTTGCATTGAAGCAAAGCAAGGGTCTTTGATTGACCACCGCTCAATGCCGCGAGGAGGCAGCTGAGGCTATGAAACACATCACGAGGGCCCTGCGTCATGAGGGCCGACTTATCAATTGTAAGGGAGGGCACACAGTTGATCACATCGAGGAGTGTATTAGCAATCTCGAAGATCTTGAGCTCCTGCGGGACTCATAAGTTCATTCTTCTCCACGAGCCATAGAGATCCACCTACCATGCCGGGTCCGTGCGCAATGATTGAATCCAGTGAAACCCGCGATAAGAAAGCCATGGAGTCCTTAGCAACATGCGCAGGATAGGTCAATGACATTGGATCCTCCGAGGAACCTGCGGTCATCGACACTTTTTTCATGGCAAGTTGCCAAATCAGCATTCGCAACCTATATGAACAGTCATCAACATCATCCACATCTTCCATATTCCAGTCTTACCATTGCTGTGTTACACAGATGTCTGTTCTCTGTGTTTCGTCATTGCTCTCTGCCGGAGTGTGTTGTATCTGCTGCTGTAGCTTGGCGAACTCTTCCGTGCTGAACATCCGATCAGTATCATTTGACCCGCCACCAACCAGGGTGCCTTCCACGGCAACGAACAGGCAGACCAGATTTAGGAAGCCCCTGAATACGTCTGGGTCCCTGTCATCTTCGGCTTTGGGGAGTTCAATGGAGTTTCGAAGTACAGTGGCTAAGTCATTCTGTATGGCGTTGCCGCGTTCTGTGATGAAGAGCAGCCAAAACACCTTTCTCCTATACCTTTGCTCCTCGGGCAGTAAGGCCGCATATACCGCTTCCTTGTCAAGGCCCAGCAACTCACAAAGCGTGAGCGACTCTCGGAGTAGTATTGTAGACGTGAAGGGCTTGTGTTTGATTGAGTAGTAATTGTGAAGAAAGAAGGGAATCAGGACGCATGCAATCGTAGCATTTTCTGAGTAATCAAGCATAGCCCGATATCGCTCGGCCTCCATTGCGAATCGATCAACGATGTCGCACCTCTGTGAAATACCAGGTTCAAAATCTGCCAGCCGCAGCTGGGCGCCTGTTGCTGCACAAACTGAGAATGCTAGGGCACAGGCCTCCGGGTCTCCCATTGTTCCGCCGAGTTTTGCGAGCAATTCCGCCACATCAACCACAGGCCAAACAGGATACATTTTATCGCGGTATATTTGCAAGTAGGCACTCACATCATGGTATGTGATTGGTGAAGGACCTGACATGGCAGGTGGCCATGTTGGTAGACGTGTGTATGATATTTGGGGTGGGAAATAGCCACTTTCTTCATCTCTTGAACGCGGCGAGAGGCTCGCAGGAGGCGTCGAAGTTGTCTCTAGGCGAGGGCTGCCATCAGCTGTGCGCACCGCAGCGTGAGACCTAATGTCGTGCAGCTTTTTCCTGATGCGGTGTGACGTTGTCGCGCGAGGACCTTTCGGTCCGGGTTTCAATGGTGTTTTCGCGAAGGAGCAGTCAAACTGCGCTTTGACGCACGGCAGACACGGACATTCGCCTGAACATCTTATTTTGCGCAATGAGCACACGTCGCTACACCTTTGGTGAGTCAATTGCCCGAACAATCACCGGAGCATGTGACTTACCAAGCCCGTGCCTTGCCCATCACTGGCTACCTCTTCTTACGCAGCCCGTCGAAAGCTCCCCGAATCGCATTTCGCCAGGAGGGCCATGGTCGAAGCGTGCCAAATGCTGCGGGAGAAACGACGGGGCTCGGCAGGATCACGCATAGCCTCACGGCTAGGAAGTTGAAAAGGCTTGTGCACCACTGCAACCATTACCCCACAACCCCCCGGGGTTTGCATTGGCTCAAAGTGGCGTTGGCGGGGATTAGCTACCCATTGAGAAGGGCAAATTAGCGACGGGACCACAGATATTCCAAGGGGTGACCTCCATCGTCCTCGACGAGCTATGGGCCCATGAACGAGAGGGCATCCTTCAAGCCGTAGGCTTGTTCGTACCGGGCGTTAGAATCCAACCTCGGCCACATTTCCATAACGGCCGAAGGTGCCACAGGCATGCTCGGGCCTACATCCTAGTCCTTTACCTGTCAAATAGATGCACTCGAATAGAGTCCATGGGTGATACCACTTTCCTTCCAGGGCATCATGGAGTAGACTAGGTTATGTGGCTTCATTCCGCCCGGCAGCTGTAGAAGGACTGCATGATGCTTAGTATGACGATCAGAATATTGCACGTTGGCCGCCTGTTCAAATGCGAATCCTCCCAAGTCTAACCCTCATCAGAGCTCTAGGAAGTGGACTTTCGATGCGCATCCACAGCACTGCCTTACCTTCCGAACTCCGAGCCCTTAAAAAGACACGACAAGGATTTCAAGGTTGCTTCGGATCTTTTACCAACTGGCGCTGGTCTTATAGGTTGGTTGAGGCCTTCCCGCACTCCCCGGCTGACCCTGAGCAGGCGCCAGTTGGCGATCAGGGCCCAGGCTCTGCGGCCATCCGCGCTGGCCACGCCGTTAGAACTTACGAATCAATTTTTAGTTTTCCTTCCCGCGCAGCCTAACCCTGCAGCCCTGGCCCTGAGCTGTCAAGCAGTATGTGGCTTGTGCCCGCTACCTACACTTCATGTCCATTATTCTCTCTTGGTCCTCGTCAATTTTGCAGCTGCTCAGTCTTGGAAACGTTAAGGAAACGACTGTCGAAACCAAATAGAAGGCATTGCAAACCCACCTACTCAATAATCCTCGAGATTTCTCCTTCCCAGTACGCAAACAGTTGACCGCACGCTTCCGACTTTCACGACTTGCATGTGCTGCAACGATCAAAGGACACGTTAGGCAGTCGGAAGGTTGTGGACTCTGGATGAGGGAAACAAACTGCCGCAAGCACAACCCCCACGAGACTTGAGACTCCGATGACCTCTCTCGGCCTTTATGGTGAAGATGTTCTTGATCCGGTGACAATGAACGAGTCGGTGATGCTGCAGGTCGAACAATTGACTACCTTATCACCGATGTCGGAGCTGCAGGATATGGATAATCTTGGGCTGGCTACATCAGAAGCACAAAATTCCAAGGTCGATGGTTCACAGGAAGACGGACGCCTTATCCTGCCATCGAAGGAGCGCAAGAACAATGAAGCCAAGGTTCGAAGATCAAGGATATCCCGGATGCCTCGTTTGCAAAGAAGCACGTCGTTAGGACATCTGAAGCAAGAGAGGGAGGGAGATGGAAGTCCACCGCGGAGGAGAGATATCGGACTACGTCTACCGTCGTTCAGGGGACTCGGCATTTCGTCGTTAGAGCCTAAGTATTTGGTATGCAGCGTGCATGCAGACTGGCAGCACTCGAGATCAGAAGTAATTTCGCAAACACAGAGGCTTGGGTTACGATCACGGCCCTCATCTATTTACCATCACGCTTCAGAACCGCATTTCGGGTCAACACCCCTTCTCACTCCACCGGAAGACACTAATTCTATCAAATGGAATAACGCGCTATTGCACCCATCTTCGTCAAGCACATCGCATTGTAAACATCACGCCCCACACAACAGTCATACGAATGTGACGACCACTCTGTCTATGGACGACAACTCCCCCGGTGACCCAGGGAGTTTGGGAGGCCAGCAAGAGCAATCTGATCAAATTGGCAACATATCCCCTCCCAGAAGCCAAGTTTCTCACGGCAGCGGCGATAACGATGAGGCGTGGTTGGACAAGGCAATTGAAGAAACTGGTATGTAGCCTTGAATCTCTGGTCCCATGTACTGTATACGTGAACTGACCAGAAAAGTGTCGTCCATTGGTAGATCTTCGATCCCGAGCAGCACGGTGAACGTTGTCGCACACGTACTTCCCCTTCCGGCTAAAGATTCATCACCACATCATGCAGTGTTCGCAGCGAGCATCCAGGCAATTCAAGGAAAATATGGTCTAGGACCGCAACCATATATCACGATAACGCATGCTGTTCCTCACAAATTCGATCTTAACTGTTTACCCACGTCCCCCCCAGCTACCCCTAATGTTGTTCAGGAAGGTGCAGATTACTTCAACCAATACACATTCGCCCATGCCGCTGTCGTTCCAGCTTATCACGCTCCCACCAGAGGACCGAGCTCTTCTACAAACTCATCACCTAACCCGATTGTGCCGCCTCGGAGTGTCCAAGTGACCATTCTTGAGCGCTACATCCCACCTTCGTCGATCCAAGAATACAATGACCTTTTCTCCATACACGGGCGCTCTGCGCTTCTCGACCGCCTATCCGAACTTTCCGTTGATGGCGGAACTCTGCTATTCATCTGCCCCACCAAGACCGGAGCCAAGACCTTCTCAGAGAGCTACCTTAGCCCAATACTCACCCCTATCCTTCTACAAATAGTCAACCTGAATCGGCTTGTTTGGAATTTGGCCGAGGATATTGGAAGAATGGCTGCTGTCCCCTACATGAACGAATTCGACGTCATGAAGACAAAGATCAACAGTCTCTGCAAAAGCTTGAGCGAACGACCATCTACCAGTGCTGGTTCTCGTTTCGAACTGGTCTATAGTAGCAGTGGCAGGGTCTGCCTAGACCAGGCTACATGGCGTGAGTGGTATATCGAGCAAGAGCAAGGCCGTATTCGGGATGTCCTGAAGTCTTATTGGAAGCAGGGTCGTCGCCTTCCTGGAGACACTGAAGTTACGGATGCAACGATTGCACGAGCAATCATTGACGGACTCCGCAAAGGAGTCATAGGCGTGCGACCATCGTCGGGAGAGGGAGTTGAAGTTGGGGTTTTTGTCATTAAGCGACTACCAGCGTCTGCATGAACATAGGGACTAATAGCATGGGCATAGTGGAGCACTGATATGAACAAGACCGTTTCTTTTCACTTGGAAATCCCCGAATACGATCTCAGTGACAATGTGCACTCTAACTCAAGAATCTTCTCAATAAGTGCCTGCTGCTCTGCGGATGCTTTGGTGTCCGCCGTTGCTGTCAGTCGCCATTCTTATCAATTACACAGTACTGTCTCTGCTATTGGTAGTTACTCCGAAGTCTGGCCGTTATTGACTGACTTGAGACATTTTGTATCATCCCTTGTTCCCACACTCCGCTTCGGTGGGCGGGAACCCTGGTAAATTCGCCAGCTAGTGTCAACCCTAACTGTGGTAAATTTCAAAACAATCATTAATTTTGGTTGAGAACGTGGCTCGAAAAGCTGGCTTATCCACCAACCACAGCACAGTGGATATCAGTGGGTCTCAGTCTCCACGATGAACCAGGGCGTGTGTGGGAACAAGATTGGCGTTGCATGGGAACTAGCGTTTCCCATCCTTGATTCCGACGCCAATGCAGTGGATTTAAGGCCCGCTTGTAGATGCGTCTATCGTGCTCGCCAGACACCCATGACGGCGATGATGAGGGTTGATCGCCGCCCGCCTCCCGCGCAGCTTCTCCCCTTCTCTTTCACCTCTTCCCTTCACCGCGGTCGGACTTTCTTTTCATGAAAGAGGAAGCTGTCATTCGCTTTGTTCACAGTGCCGCTGCGATCAACTACGGCTGAGCGGTCTTTCTGTCGTTATCAGGATCTCCATAATTCCTAATTGCCCTCCAAGCGTCCACGCTTCTCGTTAAATTTTGGAACGGCTTGACGACATACCGGCCCTGCAACTTCTGTTCTTCAGCAAAAATTAGGACTTCTGTTACGACCTGTTCGCCAGGCTACCACCACTACGGACTTTCAGCTTCAACCTGAGCCTCAGCCTCGATCTTTCTCCAATACCTTCCTACGCTTACATTACCTCAACCGAGACTCAACACGAAGTTCAACATGTTGACCAATCTCTGTCTCGCTGTCTTCTGCCTTTTAAGCCTCGTGTCGAATGTCCTCGCCATTCCGAAAATCTCCGCAGTTGGCTCAAAGTTCTTTACGAGCGATGGCAACCAGTTCTACATCAAAGGTATGAGAGATGTACACCCAAGCAAACTGTTGAGGTCACTACTAACATGACATCTTGCTCAGGTGTTGCCTACCAACTCATCGACCAAGACCCTCTCGTCAACACAACCCAGTGCCAGCTGGATGCTGCTCTTATGAAGCAACTCGGTGCTAATTCCATTCGCGTCTACCATGTGGATGGCGGGGCAGATCACTCGGGTTGCATGAATGCCTTTGCAGATGCTGGAATATACCTGTGGGTCGATATGGACAATTTCAAAACATACATCACTATCGTAAGTTGACAACAGTCCTTGGAGACGCACCACAATCAAATTTCTAGCTGTCTAACATGACTGTAGGACAACCAGACTTCGTGGACACAGCAGAAGTCTGATTCGTACAGGGCTGTAATGGACAACTTCCAGCAATTCGACAATACTGCAGGTTTCTTTGTTGGCAATGAAGTGCTTAACGTTGGTCAGTTTTGCCCATTCCCTTTCAAAGCGACACGAGCTAATTACTTTGTAGTTGCCAATGCCCCTTCTGCACCATATGTACTTGCTGCCGTTGCCGATCTCAAAGGCTATCAGAATGCAAAAGGTTACCGCAAAATCCCCATCGGATACTCAGCCACAGATACCACCGTGCTTCGACCCATGCTTCAGAACTATCTGGTCTGCAGAGCAAATGAGTCCGAACGAGTGGATTTTTACGCTTTGAATTCTTACGAATGGTGCGGTTCACAATCGTCTTACACGATCTCCGGATACAACCTCCTCCAGCAGTACGCGAATGGATACCCTGCCCCAATCTTTCTATCCGAGGATGGCTGCAACACAGTTCCCCCTCGCACTTTCGATGATCAGTCTGCCATTTTTGGCCCGCAAATGTCGGGAACCTGGTCAGGTGCGATCATTTACGAGTGGATCGAGGAAACAAATAATTATGGGTTGGTGAGCTATGGCCCGTTTGCAAGTAAAGGTGTAACTGAGGGTACAAGTGTCGTTGACGGGTAAGCACCTTAATCAACTCGTGCCCTGTGGGTTTCTACTATATGCTAACATGCACTTGTTAGATTCACTCGTCAAGGAACGCCTACGCCAATCTCTCCAGATTTCTCAAACCTCCAGGCTCAATGGGCAACCCTGTCTCCCACTGGTGTGGCCTCATCTGCATATGCCTCCTCGGCTTCTGGATTGACACCACCTGCCTGCCCTGCATCAACACCGACTGGTTGGGACGTCGACGCGAATGCACCATTACCAACGCTTGGTCAGGTCCTTGTGACTCAAGGCTCTCCTAGTGGCAACATCACTGGCACAGCAAGCGCTACTTCTGCCACCAGTAGTGCCTCTACCAAGAATGCGGCTGGAATGACGAACCTGAACCCACTGTCAGCTGGCGAAAACAGCTTTATGGGCATGCTCATCGCATTGTTGACTGTTGGAGTTGCAGCTATCTGTTGGTTGTGATTTTCTGTTCTTCTTGCTTCTCCAAGGCTACATTAGGGGTTTAATCGTGGACATTTTCGAGCTTCGGGTCGCAACAGACTTCACTTCAGCGCAGCGAGAGAAAAAACAGATACAACTGATGAGTAATGAACTTTGTTACAAAGGCATTGTGCTATAGAGCTTGGCGAACAATGCAGAGCAAAAAGCCGTTCGGTATTGTGTTGAACAGACTCCACAATAGATTCATATTACATTACGTACCTCTAATGGTTTGACTCGCGGACTCACTGCACTAGGTCAGTAGAAATTGTTGAGGATCGAGAAAAATGCATACATGAAAGCGAAACGTCTTCACGGATTAACGACATGGTACGCTGATGCTGCTTAGATATGACTACAAGCAGACAAAAGCCGGCGGTTCGTTAGCGAGGCGCTTCTTGGCCCACTCACCTGAGTCCAATCTCGGGGTGTGGCGGCTAGAAAGTCCTCGGTCGTCTAGAAATAGAAGACCACACGAGCAGCTTGGTGGATCCCTACTCTCCTGACGTTTGGCAAAAAAGGGTGGACTGCGATGGAATAGTGGCATTGACGGGACGGATAGATCAAACCGGCCTGTCTGTTAGGGAGGTCGAGCTTGATATGGTGGAGGAGTGCGACGGCTGCCCGCTATTCGGATGATGTGGGTGTAAGGGAATGGTGGGTTGGAGAAGGCCGTAGGTGGATTGGTGGTGAATCAGATGTGAAGTGAGTGAAGGGGCGGGTTGAGCGGTCGTTAGATTGGATTGGATGTTTGCTCGTTCTTTTCTTCTGTCTGCATGGGAAATCACGACCGAAGGAGAACGTGTGTAGTCAGGAGGGCTGCTGAGACCTTGATACGGGAAGGAAATTGGGCATCGGTGTTGGTGTTAATCTGGTTAAGGGTGAGAATGAAGAGCATTCATTGCGCTTTCAAACCAGAAACACGTATTGTTCGTTGCTCTGATCATCGTCACCGTCGGCTATAGCTTTGCCGTCCATGATGCCGTGGAGGTAGCAATCGCTTACCAACTGGAACGAGTTGTCGAATGATGACGTTCCATCGTCATCGACAACAGGTCGAAGCACAAAGGGCACTTTGCCGCCTATGAGGACCCACACTTGGTCTCCAACTTGTGTGTCTGGGTTTCCGAGTCCGAAGTATCCTTTCTCCGTCAAGAAGAAGCGGTGGTTATATGTTGCCGTGTGGACGGTCGCCATGACCTTTTCGGCTTTCGGCCAGTCGATTGCCTCCCCTTCGACACCGACGTAGCGCTCGAAGGCGATCATTTCGAAGTACTGATTGAAGAGGACGTGGTCGGAAGGGGAAGCTCTCCGTGTTTCTTTGTCGTTCAAGTACATATCGCGGACCATGGTGCGCCAGAACGCGTCGTCCTGTGTGGTGGGTGTGTCGGCGCATGCGTTGTCCTTCTGATTAGGATGGTCGATGATGGCCTGCCATTGTTGCAAAGTGGCCACTGTTGTTCTATGTTTGTGGATGCGAGCAAATTGTACTTGCGATATTGTCGTGATCCTGTCGACGTAGATGCCGGATACGGCAAGAATTGCGTCTTCAAGGTAGTAGTCGTTGATGACTTTGTCTCAAGATGCGTGGTAGTAATCATACATCTTATGTTGCTATTCGGCTGTCTCGATGTCGACGGCGTTGATGGGTGTTGCCGCCGTCGGTCCATTGATTCCGATCTGGTAGCCATGAAGGCAGGTCAGGCGTTTGACATCTCTTGCCGGTGAGGATGATGAGATCGTTGCGAGATCAACTTTCTTGAAGGGCTTGGGTCCACACTCCCCTCACACTCAGCCGGTAGTCTGGGATCAGTGCATGACCATTGTGCCAATCAGATACTAGGCTTCGAAGCGCATAGACCTTGTCTCGCGGATTTGTGGCGTCACGGTTTCGAAACGCCCGCAGCAATTCTGTGAGAGTTGACAGAGGTCGCTCCAATATATCTGCTGGTAGCTCCTGGTCCTCCCAGAGAAGCCCTTTTTGGCTTAGTGGAGCTCGTCTCAGAGATTCAAGCCGAAGCTCGTTGAGATGTGCGCTCAGCCCTGGATCTGTCAAGTCAGTACAACTCGTCTCTCCAGCACTGTCCGTTGGAAATAGTACTTCAGCTACAGCCTTAACAAGCCGTCCATGGCGCTTTCTGTCAGCCCTATCAAACTCTGAAACAACACCAGCGAAGAGGCTGAGAATAGTCTTGTGTAGCCCGTTTGACATATGTACCCAGCTAGTGATGCAACCGCTGTTCACATGTTGGTTGAAATTCCTGGCGGCGGCGGCGAACATGGCCCACGGTGCCTGGAAGGAGCCCCAGACGACGACCGCTTGGGGAGGGAGTACCGTCTCCTGAATGACCCAGGCTCGCGACCACCAGCGTAGCCTAATAAAGGTCCTCAATGCTCCAAAGCCCCCGTCGGCCTCCACTCCTGGTGAAGCCCAGGAATACTGTCAGCCAGAATAGGTATAGGAGAGCCATGCGCCCTTGGGAGTTCTACCCTGGCGCTAGTCAACGATGGCCATCTCAGAGATGCCTACTGATGCCTGTGGTGATCTCAGTAAGTATATGGGTACTTGCTTCTAGCGTGTCATCTGCCTGCTACTGCCTGGACAGGTACTGTGTACATAAATCGCCCGCTACACCCGGGGACAGTAGGACAAGCAATTCAGCATCTTCTAGACCACCAGATTCTAATCGCAGGGCGAGCCTGCGGTTAGTGCACGTGACCTAAGTCTGACAAATACTCATAGATATGTTTACCTTTCGAAAGAGTATCTATCATCATAAAAGCGGCCCAGATTTCGCCCATACCGGTAATAAGTTCATCGAAGTTGGACTCCCCGTGCTTTATTACCTCGTCCGAATTCCATGGTAGGGGAGGCATATCGTCAATAGTGCAGGGATGTCCTCGAAACGTATCATCGAAGCCTTGACTAAATCGGTCGCCTAGCCAAATAAAGCACAACATACACTTCTCGTGTATGTCACCCATCACGGCGACTTGGGATCCTTTCTCAACATCGTCTTCCTGGTTGATGCACTACTGCAACGATCCATGAGACACGCCACCAGGTCGACCTGATGGCGGATCCCTGGACCACCCCTAACTTCAGCCGCAACTCTTGGCGGCGGTTGAGGAGCCCGTCAAAAGGGGTGGGACGGCCTCATCCTTAGCAAATCTTCAATTAATAGCAAATTCGTTTCCAAGATGCGGTTCTTTTTGTTCGGACCGAGCTATGATTCCTGGGCACTCGGCAACGAGGCGTGGACGATATGGAGCAGCAATCTGGACCCCTCCCTCAAGAAGGAATTCGAAGACCGCACGATTAATGGCGACAGCATTGACTGGGTGTCGAGCGGTGCAGGGGGTCAAATTTACTTGTCCTCCTTTCCAAAGGTCATGGGCTATGGAGGCCTCATGGTAGACAAGAGCAGCGGGGCAAGATCTGGTAAAGTTGTTCATCGCGAACCCCTAAAAGATCGTCTCTAATTCACGAGTTTCAGTATATCGAACGCAAGATCCTACCCTTCTCGCAGACACCAATCCTGTTCCACTGGACAGATGGGCCTTCCAGACACGAACAGTCGAGCACATCAGCTTCTCCTCTGGCGGCGGATGGATCGTGGCATACAACGACGGTACCTTGCGGGTCTCTATGACTGGAACCTTTCCAGAGAGCTTTCACAGCGGTGCGGCGCCTTATTTGGCCACAAAAGGTTGCATGAATCCTCAGAAGTCGGCCATCAAATACGTCTTCTTTGGAGCAGGTGATACGTTCATGATGCAAATGAAGGACGGAAGGGTGGTTGCCCACGCGATTCCTCCAGGACTCAATCAAGCCATAATCACTCGGAATAACCAGGGTTTTATGCTTGGAAAGAGCACTGCTCTTTGCCCATGGGATAGCCGGTTCTTCTTTGCTTGTTTCGAACCTATGCAGCCTTGGTCCGTTGCCTCGTACTCATACTTTTGGAACATTTGGCCAAACGGACGTCTATCAGACATTGTCATTCGAGAAGTGCTTGACGGCGTAGTGCCAGCATCTATCAAAGCAGTGACTCCTTTCAACGAGCCGCCACCGGCTATAGGAGGACAAGACAAACCTCGACCGGCGACGGCTCCGAAGGGAAAGCCGCTAGTTGCCCCTAAACCGAAGCCCTCCAAAGCGATTCCATTAGTCTCCGATGGCGTAAAAGAGAACCCTTTCAGGAAGCCAGCTGGTAAAAAGAATGGTGTTCCGGATCCGAGGGCGTATTTCAGCGAAGAGGAGATCGAGATGTTCAAGAATTGGTTTTGCGAGATGCAAACCTCCCCGGAATCAGGAAAAGCTGACGCTAAATCTATGGAACGGTTTCTGACTACGTGTGCCGAAAATATTGGAGATGTTGCTGTTTCCAGGCTAGAGCGGATATGGGACAAGGTAGACAGGGACAACAGCGGCGACCTAGATCTAGAGGAGTTCACACATGCCATGGTGCTGCTAAGCAGGCTAGAAGATGGACTGGATCTGGAGGACAATTCCACGGCTTTACAAGTCACCAATACTAAAGAGGAACATGCCGATGTGCCCGTGGATCCACCTCCAGCGTACAGTACCTCGACAGCCTTGGCCAATACCAACGGTCCTGCCGTGATTGACATCCGAGAAGTAAACAACGTTCTACTCTGCGACATTTGCTGCGCAACTATCACTGACCTGGCGTACTCATGCACTATTTGCGACGACTGGGACATGTGCCAACGATGTCGCAATAGTGGCAGAGACTGCCCCGGCTTTCACGTCCAGTTCATACTCACAGAGATCCGGTTGGAGCAAACCCTCGAAGACCAGCTCAGTAGCATAAGTCTCAGCGGCAAGAAACCCGGCCAGAATAATCCCAAGTCAAGTGGCGGCAATAATGGCGACAGTTCCAACCGCGAAACCGACGACGCCCAACTCAAAGACTCTCTCATGTCGCGTATCATCACGGAAAAGCCAAATGTGAAATGGGACGATGTTGCCGGCCTAGAGTCTGCAAAGCAGGAACTACAAAGTGCGGTTGTGTTACCGATCAAATTCCCCGAACTTTTCAAAGGCCAGCATAAACAGAGACGTGGGATGTTGTTATATGGACCTCCTGGTACAGGCAAGAGTTTCTTGGCTAAGGCAATTGCTACAGAGGTTGATGCAACGCTGTTCAGCATCTCGAGCAGTGATGTCATGTCGAAATGGCTTGGTGACAGCGAAAGGTAAACTCGCCGAGCCTGTATTGCGATCGCTAATGTGTCCCAGGCTCATCAAGCAGCTCTTCCAACTAGCTCGCGAAAAGAAGCCATCCATCATCTTCATTGACGAGATCGACGCACTATGCGGATCACGCGATGCACCAGGAGCAAACCCGCACATGCTCGGCCTCAAGACCGAACTTCTTGTCCAAATGGACGGGGTTGGCAACGACAACGAAGGCGTTCTGCTCCTTGGCGCTACAAACTTGCCCTGGACGTTAGATCCCGCAGTGCGGAGACGCTTCCAGCGCAAGATCCATATCCCATTGCCGGGCGAAAAAGCACGGAGACAGCTGTTTAAGATAAGTGCGCAGAAAATGGAGATAACTCTAAGCAAGGCTGATTACATCGAGCTTGCGAGCATGACGGATGGATGCTCAGGAAGCGACATTAGCAATGCGTTGCAGGATGCTTTGGATGTCCCCATCAAAATGGTTCAAAGTGCGAACTACTACCGCAAGGTGCGTTATCAGTTGCCAACATTTCATCGATTCTAGCCTAACCGTGGCTTCAGGTGACACATGATGGAAAGGAACTCTTCACGCCTTGCAAGGAGGGCGACATTGGCGCAGTCAAAATGACATTCATCGATGTTCCTAGAGGTAAACTCAAAGCACCAATAGTTCAAAGAGAAGACGTCTTTGCGGTTCTCCGAGACGTCAAGGCCTCCGTAAGCCAGGAGGAAATCAAGAAATACGACGAGTGGACGAAGCAATTCGGATCTGAAGGAGCCTGAAGACTTGAATGAGATTTTGGGTCCTCTGAACTCGGCTATTGTTGTCACGCTCGCTGCCACTCACATAAAATCTGAATCGCAATTCATTATTAGGCGTATATTCGTAGTCTAATGCATCAATCCAGATCACCATCGGCTTTGTTGGTCCCCGCAGTCGCCGGAGTGCATTTCCAAGATTGCTGGTGACTTGCAGAGCATGCTTGTGTAGGAAGATGGGAAGAGTTACTTTGGGATCTCCCCATACGTGTGACAGTGCAAAGTATGCTGGATCATCGTTCAGGGGCACGACCCTTAATTCGCATGATATCGGATCGTGCCAGTTCCCAGGCAGCAAAAGTCAGCACTCTGATCTGTCGTTGCTCTGCATCGAGGACTTGGTAAGGATATGGGCAGGCTTGATCCGAGGACCCGCTCCCGTTGCAAGACATGAGTGCGAACAGTATCGCTCTCGAGATGGCCGGGGAAGGAGCTGTGTCGTGAAAATAGCATCACGCTTCGATCTTTCTCTTTCGAAGTCGTGTAGATTCACCTACAGGCTGACCACATCGCATGTGCTCTTGCGTTAGACGCCCAGTACCCTGTTTCGCGCCAGGCGAATGGGCTGAATAGCTAGTAACGTAACTGTAAAGCAAGCCGTGCTTCTACAGTCAGATATGGTCGTTAAAATTCATGACATTTTTGGGCTACAAGTTGGAGTCCTGGGGTGGGGTACCCCCGCACAGCCCCTAAATCGCTCTTGGCGTAAGCCTAGAGGCACTCAGTTGCCGAGGCCTAGTTTGAAAAGAGAAATACGAAACTTTCCTGAATATCAGACTGGGATGCTCCGTACACACTTCTAAGGTATGGCTTTCTGCTCCGTTGTCTCCTTGTAACACCGTAGCGAAATATACCCTCTTTGACACACGTTGCAACAACCACCCCATCTCGTCCAAAAATCGTCGAATGCGCCAACACCCTTCCATCCTTCGCCCAAGGGCTCCTCAGCTCCACATACACCCCTCCATCGGGCCCATCGGCCCTCCACCCATCGAACCGGTGGAAATGAATTGTATGGTTCAATGTCACAAGGAATTCCGTGTCCGATCTCGTCGGCTTTCGGTCAGGATCCCCAATGGCAGGAGTACCGTAGTTGAGGCCGTGGAGGGTGACAGACGCGTCAAGAAGGTAGAAGTCCGAGATGTGGATTATGGTGAGGATATGACTCCTCTGTGAAGTCAATGTTGGGGAGACTTGGATGAGGGCGCGAACTGTGCGAGAATATGGGCCTGAGGAGGGTCCTGGCCCAAGTTAGTTCTGTAGTCCTGGACAGCGCTGGAGGAAGGAATCATACCAGTAGGAACTATGGGCAGCCTCTCTGCCTCCAAGAATGGACCGTCCGCTTTCCGTAAGTGTACGAAATCATCTAATCGTATTACGCCGTCTCCCATCTCGGTTGATGGAGGAACCACATGCGTTAAGACTGGGTCTGAATCGGATGACAGCGGTTTCGTGAAGCTGATTGTAGCGGATATGACATTTCTTCCGCCCTGCTCCACAGTGACTAAACGGACAGCCGTTATCTTGCTCGTACTAACGCGCTGCACTTTATATACGAGCTCCTTGTCACGACTGGCAGCTCTGAGGAAATTAGTCTGTAGGTAATGGAGGATGAAGTCTTCAGGAACGGTATGATATGCAGCCAAGGCACACTGGGCCATTGCGAAGGCACCTGGGACGATGTTATTGTGGCCGAAGATCCACGGACGGTAGGCATTGGTGAAAATATCCTGGATTCGATTTCAATGATTTCGTAACGTGATTATGGGTTTTGACAAGGGGAGGGATGAACTCTATCGAAAGTAGCCATCGTACCTGTGATCGGTGCATTAGTTCAAGATGTCTCTCAAATTCAGATATCGTGACGGCGACATTGTTGGGAAATGCTTCGTTCGCAGACTCCTTGAATGGCGAAGGATTATGTAATCATGGCAACAAAATTGTATGCATGACTAGCCATAGCTAGATTACTTGCCTAAAGCTCACATTTCTTCCTTCACTTCAACAGCCATTTTATTCTTCCTCTTGAATAGTCCCATCGCCATCGCCATCCCCATAACTCCGCCAAAGCCGCCGAACAAAGTCGAAAATCCGATTGTCAACCATTTGACTCTCACAGAGCAGATGAAAAAATCCACCTACATACACCATACAGTCAGCTGGGATTCCATGGGGAACTAGGACGAGATACAGGTCTGGAGAATGCGGACATAATTCCATGCGAACTCATTGGCCAACATCCATCCTGAAGATTAGCAACTCATCTTCGCTCCGAGTGTCCTCGACCAATTGATTCGACTTTGTTCGCGCCCTTTTCACGCCAGGCTTCTTCAGGGCTCCTTCGGGCCACCATCGCCGAATAAAGGACCTCATTCGAATGAGAGGTAAACCATGGGCGGGATTCTGTAGAAGGACAGAGGTGCATACGCAATGAAGGGACCAACACCTTTTGTCGGGTTGGAGTGGGGCCTATTGACGTCACCAGCTCTAGTCTCGAAGGTTCCTCCCGAGTAGGCTGAAAACCTTTCCGACGCGCACCACATTCATCCTCGATTAACGATCCTTGCTGAACAGACATCCTGGTATTGGAAGCGCCCTGAAATCTCAAATGATTCATGATTCATGATCCATCGCCTTCGCCTTCGCAGCTTACCCTCGCGGAATACTGAAGTTGAGCAACGCGATGGCCTCTCGCACTGCAAGAAGTGGGGCTACTTTGAAAACTGAATGTCCACCTTTCCTTCTGATCTTTCTATCAAGATGGCCAATCGCTGGTTCCAGATACTTCGGAGGCGACAACATGCGCACCAATGGCATTGCATGCAAGTGCGATCTGACTTGTTTATCTTCGCTGTGGTCTGAGTGAGATCATGTTGGATTTAGCCGCTGTTGGAGTCCGTGCGACCGAAAGTTCGGCCCATTCTACATCCTTCTACAGTCTCGGTGCGCCGGTAGCGGGCAGTAATCTCGCAATGATCCCCACCATATGCTTTCCTTCACATGCTTATATTTGTCCCTTTCTCCCAGAGCCTTGCTACAGAAGGCTGTTTCTCAGAACCCAGTATTCTCAATATACATTCGAAGTTCGACTAGTCATGACGACCCAGCCTTCCCATCCCAACGCGCCTCGAACGAATGTGGGTTGCGTCATGATCCCGGGTCCATTTCCTAGTGCTTCGATAACACGTGACAAAAGGATGGTCACAGCCATTGTCGGAGAAGACACCGAATGGCCGACGAGGAACTTCACAGTCCACGAGTCGCTTCTTGAACTTGCATCAAATTCCTTTAGAGACGAACTTGATTTCGACTCAATGGGCTTGCAAAAGGAGCTGCAACTTCCAGATGACAGTCCGATGGGATTCGAAGTCCTGTACCATTGGATGTACTCCGGCCTGGTCTATGATCATAAATTCTACCCTACGGGAAATCAGATGTCCCATGAGTTCTTCTGGATCGCTGTGTATATCTTCGCGAAACGTCATCTCCTCCACAATATCCAGAAAGAGGCCTTTCGGAGACTCCGCCAGAAGTTCAATGGCCTACGCTGCGAGGTTCCGTCACGACTTTTGCTCGAGCAGCTCTTCGAACCTGACTGTGACAGTTGTGGGGTGGACCGTGAGCAGCCGTTTTTGAAAAACTACTTCCTTGAGCACATAGCCTTTTGGCTTGTTAAAACCTCCAAAACAGCTCAACGGGCTCCGTGGGAAAGGCTGTTGGAATATTTTCGATATGAAGATAGCGATTTTGCGGAGCAGGTTGCGTTCAAGCTAGCCGAATGGGCTTCCGATGACCAACCATTCTCTTATCGCCGCCATCCTGGCCATGACCCAGCCTACAGCGATTGCGAAGCCATTGCATCTCCGCCTCTGGCTGCCACGCATTGCACTCCAAAGCATGATGACTCTAAAGAGAGTTGTAGTGAGGAGGAGGATACCGGCTACAGCATCATGTTGACCCCAACCCAGTCGAGCATTAGATCCCCAAAGGGGAAGAAAGTTTCGTTCAATAGAATACTCACAGAGACTGCCTGACCTAGGAAGATTCTCTGTTGATCGCACTTTTGTTCGGAACTCCAGCTTAACACACAGTATCTGGAAGAGTGGTGGGTGGAGGAGAGTTGGAAAACGAGTCACCTATGTCTTGGATTTGAGAACTACGGAATCGGAAAGAGGCATCTCTAATCACATTAAATTCGCAAATGATATTACATTTACTCTCAAATAGTTTTCCATACGGAGTTAGTAGTCGAGCCCAAAGAGAAAGAAGCAAGACGGCGAGGAGTTTAACAATCTTCCAGCCCAAACCCTCGCCATGTATAAGGCCTCTTCCCTCCTCCTCCCCTTCCAACTTTGTCTCGTCCTCTTCTTCCACGTCAAGTAGGCCGACGTTCAGCCCAAACAACCAGCTCATCAGTCCCACACTCCCATCGTCCCATCTCACCTCCCATCAGCTCCAATGTCCAGCGCTCACACCGCGGACCACGTTTTGGTCAACACACATGTAGGGTGCTGCAAGACGGCACCGAATATTGGGCAGTCACCGGAACCGGTACTGTAAGATAGGGCTGGTTGGCAACGCGGGGCGTGGACGGGAGGTAATGGGGCACGGGAATCAAGCGCTCAGTCAAGGCAGAGGTGGGAAAAAATTGAAGTTAGTATTGGGATCGAGTGAGGGCTTGATGGGTGGCTAAATGATGCTCACCCAATGCAACATCATCGACAAGTTCGGCCAAGCCGTCTATCTTTCGCAATGACGACCAACTCCGCGAATGCAAAACATGCCGCCTCCTGCACTTTATCCATGTCTTAGCGACTATCTCTCTCCTGACCTCACTCCCTCTGCTGACAGCAAGAGTGGAGTCCTTAATACGATATTCGCCGAACCCAATCAACCAGGGATGCACGGATTAATGCCGTGATCTTGAATCAGAACAACTCGCCTTCTTACCCCTTCTGGCACGAGACAGTCGATGATCAGCCTGAGTCTCCCATCTTCGGCTGGATCGTGGTGAACTACCAAGATAACGGCTTGCAATTCTTCCTCTCAGATGGGACATTCTACTGTGAAGTGCGTGTCGGCAGACCCACGGGATCCAATGCAAGCGGCAAGCGGCAAGTAGCTGCCGTTCGATCCTCCAGCGAACCAGAATACGGGGAACAGCCAGTTGGACCAGCTGATCGCTAGGCTCACCGATCCTACTGACCCACAAGCTGTGCAAGCCTTTATCGACATGATAAACGCCACCGTTCAAACCATGCCATACCCCACCAGCGACTACTCCGCCTACGCAAACGCACCCCCTCACTCTTGTCAATGTCGGCTGGTCCCTGGAACTCGCAGGTCCCGCTCTCGAAGCGCAAAACACGCTCGGCAACCTCCCAGCAAACGTCGACAACGAGATGTGGTCCTACGTCTTCCCGATCAAGATCGGTGACGCAGACAGACCCTTCGACGGCGTGGTCGGCTACTTGACCAGCAACAACAAAACGACCAGCGCAACCGACTAGTCTAAGCTGTACACATATTTCCCGTCGACCGCGCCGAGCAAGAAGATACAAACGGTCCAGATCTCGCCGTCCAACTTCCCCATCCTCAAACCTGCCTACATCGACGCCTCGGGTCCCAGCTTTATCGTCAAAGGCATCTCGAAAGACGTCCCCGAGCCAAACAAATACAAGTCGTATATCGAGGCCTGCACAGCGCAGTATGTCATCACGACCATGGTCATTGATCCGTACACACCGTCGCACGCATACAGTCCGATGCTGCCAATCAAGAGCTCAACGTTACCGCCGTGGACCATCTAGGCCGCGTTCCAGCGCATGACGGCGTTCTTCCGCCTGGGATCCAATTTGCTGAGCTCGGATGTGCCGACACCGTACGATGCGAGCAGGCCGCTGGATACGACGACGTGGTTGCAGGCACAAAATGTGGCGAATCTGCCGTCAACGGATTTGGCTCCGACGACTTCGGGCTCAGGCTCTGCACCTGCTCCCCCAGCACTGGTACCCACACCAACACCCGCGCCGGCACCCGCACCTGGCCCAACCCCTTCAATCAACACCCAAACCCCCAGCATCCGCTTGCCCATCTCCGGTAAAAAAGGCCTATGGCAACGGCTCTAACCCTACGACGTTGCTCCCACGCCTACGCCCACCCCTTCCGCTCCCACAGGAACCACCGGCGCAGGTGCGACGGCGCCTCCCAATGTGACGCGGTTCAATGCACTAGGCGTGGATCAGGAGGACGCGAGGATATGGAAGGATCCGGCGCCGTATACGTTTTTTGAGGGGTATTTGCAGTTGGCGAGGCCATTGTTGAATGCTAATGTTATTTCGGGAGTGCGGGAGACAGTTAGAGGGGGAATGGGGTGGCTAGTTGGTTTGCTCTGGTCGCGAGACGGGCTTGACGCCGGATAGAGGATCTAAGGCCTGGGATTGTGTGAACGATCAGTGGTGGTAGTGGGGCGGGATGGGAATACGATGCAGATGCAGAAAGTGCAAAGGTCCCGCAGGTCCACTGAACTGTAAAGTATCACATCCGCAGCCGGAAATGCTGAATCAGGTCTCAATCCAATATGCTATTACTGCCGAAGGGAAGGTGTGAGCGTGGTCAAGGCGCGCATCGAGAGCCTATCTCATTATACCACCCGATATACATTTTAAAGTCTCCGAGGAATCAGATCTGCAATTCCCTTCATCATCAGGACTTTCACAAGGTCTGGAAAGCCATCACCTTTCGGAGTCAGCGGCTACAGATGACGACGGACTGAGCTTTCTTGACCCCCAGGAGGTGACGCCAGATACTTCAATCACTCAAGCCCCAGAACCTCCGACGTTTAAGAAACCAAGAGATAAGACTTGGTATTCATATGACTGGAGAACATCTGGAATCAGAGGGGAAAATTGTTGAGGTACCAGTGTCCATCTCCTACACCGCTTTGCTCTCAGTATTATTCACAGCACAGCTAAGATATTCTCCTTACCTCTAATACCTTTCCAACGTGTCCACATGGCCACTCTTGATGAATCTCTTGCACTCGAACTGTCGTAATCCCATAAACTCCACATCCTCAACGGCATGGTCATCTTGTTCGGCGCCATCAGGGAACTCCGCTAACAGCTCCGCCATTGAGTGGTATTCCCCATTCCAGCACTTGCCTATGATAGCGTCACCAGTCGAATTAGCGAGCGGTGGGAATTCTCTATCTTGAAATTTTTCGCTCAGAATGACGAAATGGTCGCGTGGTAAATGCTACAGGACGAGACGCGCCAGCGTAGACGAACCTGTCGTCTTTTGCAGCAAGTCCCCATTCGCCCAGTACCCTGCTCTTCAACAGCGATGTCAATGGCTTAGCACAACATGGGACAGGAGGGTCATTACTTCCACCTCCATGCTATCATACTTCCGGGTACTCCTACTACCGAACGAAAAGGGGTCAGACTCGAGCAAAGAAAAGGAACCCGCAAGAGTAGCACAAGGACATGCCCGCAGCCTTGTTGTGCCGCAAAATCGCCAGGACAAGATGCTCATATTAGGTAAGATTGTCTATCCGCACCTCCGTGCTCAAGCTAAATGAAGTGGAATTCTTTCTTTCAAATCTCAGCATCACCGATACGGTACTGTAGAGAAGTTTGATGGCAGGCCTGGGGTCTACTCGCTGGGCATTCTCACTGCCTGCGTGTCCTATGTCTTGGTGTTCGAAAGGTCGACGCCGGAGACCTTGACGACGGCCTGCCACGCGGCTTCCTGGTTGGCGCGATCGTGAAAGTGTGGGTGGCGCATCGCCTCGATTGGGCCGGTGAGCTTCGTGGGCGCTGAGGCGAAGAATTGCCCTGAGACGTCGGTTCCGAACTCCGATGCCTGGAGGTACCGACGGGCGGCGGTCTCAGGAGTCTGGGTCATGCCGGGGATGAGCTTCAGCAGCGGAATCATCAGATACTTCAAGGCCGGGCCAGCGTTACGCACCGCCTTGGTGTCGGGCGCGCTGCCGGGCGACACGGCGTATACGGCCATGGCGGAGGGTAGCCGGCGCGCCAGCGCCGCGACCCACCAAGCGATGATGAGCTTCGCGTCGGCATACGCCCGGTTGGGCACGTAATTCACGTTCGGCCCGTTGCGCAGCAGGGCTTCAACAGCGGCCGTTCGGTCACCCTGGTGGTGTTTGGCCGCAAAGGCCGCGACGTCTGTGAAGCTGAACAGGGGCACGTCCCCTCGGGCAGGTTCCGCGCCGGCGATAACAATCCGCGCGTTGGGGCTCAGCAGGTTGGCGCGGAGCAAACCGACAGTCAGTTGATGATGGCCGATTAGCGGGGCCTGAGAAGCCTCGACGCCCGCCGTAGTGAGCACGCGCTTGCTACCTGCGACCAACCCTGCATTGAGCAGTAGGAAATCGATCGGCCGACTTCGCTTGACGAGCTCGGCGAGGGCGGACTGAACACTGGACGGCTTGTCCAGATCCAGCTCCAGCGGTATGAAGACCTGTCTTTTGGTCTCTGCCGCGAGCTGAGCGGCCGTTTCCTGGACCCGAGCCAGGCTGCGCCCGGTGACGACGATCTCGCGCCAGCCGTCTTCGGCAAGAGCGCGGGCTGCCGCATGACCGAGCCCTGAAGTGGTGCCGGTGACGAGCGCGATCGAATGTTCCATGTGTATTCTCCTGGCGATGCCTTGCTGGTAATACTGGAAGTGGACGTCTGCTAGGTGATTGCTGCCGTGAATGCTTCTGGCTTGTGTCAAGAAAAGGCTACGCTCTCCGAAGAGTAGCGGCCTGACCGTTTATATAGAGCAAACTTGGCCACGGTGGGACACCCGCCGTACCGTGGTTGCGCACAGATGCTGCTGCCTGGTCATCGTGGCCTTTGAAGACGCCATGCAGGGATTACCAGCCTCGATGCCGAAAAGGGGAAGCATTTAAAATTTTACAAAATGTTCCGCCCGTGATGGGCCCAATGGAGTACTCTGAGCGGAGACATCCACGCTGACAAATACGAACAACAAAGTATTGTTGGTATGATGAACTTTCCCCAAGGGGATTTTCACTTCACAATTCTCATGGGCTGCTACGGTCTAATTTGACATGCACGAAGAAGATGGGCAATCCGTTCTGCGGTGCGGGGAATGCAGTAAGCCATTCGATAAGCGTGAGTCGATACTTCTACAAGATATTTCTTTGGCACGCCGACTCTGGACTGACTGTTGCGCTTTTTAGAGTCCACGCTGAAGAGGCATGGATACTATTGTCGGTCGCGAAGAGCTGGTCGTACCAGTCGATCTCGATCCTGTATTTCTTGCGCGGGACGGAAGGCGCGATGCGACAATAGGCGGCCCGCATGCTCGAGGTGCTTGTCCAAGGCTATCGAATGCCATTATCCAGCGAACACGGCCAAAGACACAGGGTCGGGGATCCAGTCCAGTGATGATGCAACGACCGAACAACGCGAGGTGGCGCCTTCATTCCTGGCACATTTCCCCGGCTTCGAAAATCGTCAAGAAGCAAGCGACGACGGTGTTATAGGTCACGACAGTGCACCGCTCATATCAAACCTAGAGGTCGCAAACATTGGAGAGAAACATCCTGACTGGGATGACCTAGGTATCGATTTCGTCGACTTCCTGAACACGCAGACGAACGACGAGATGGCTCAGTGCCTCCCAACACCTTCGACCGACTATACAGCTCAAGTACAACATGCCCTCGTTCCTCTCAGTATATCGATACCGAGTGTGCCAACTTGCAATGTACGATCACTCATCCACCGACCTAATATGAACACTGGGACGTCAAGAACCGTCAACCTCATACTGCACACCCTAAAATCCTACCCCCTAATGATACAGCGCCACAACACCCTCCCACCCTTTATCCACCCACGTCTAGTATCTCCCGAAGTCGAGAACAATGCCATGGAGCCACTGACCAACTGCATCAGTCTGGTGCACATGATCAGCCACGGTGTCCATGGGAGCCGAAAACTGTTCTGGGAGAACGTACGGCTGGAATGTGAACGCATATGTATAGAGGTACGTTGAATTCGTCGCGGTAGGTCTTGCGGAGCTGACGCCCATGTAGCATTTGAAGCTGAACAAATGGGAACTGCTCGCCGCCGTGCAAGCCCTCTTAATTTACGTTCTCATTAGGCTGGAAGAAGGCGAGACGGAGCACAACAACTTCGACTTCCTTTTGGGAGCGGCGGTGACCGTAGGTCCATCTCCGGCCACTTTCCTCTTGTGTTGGGCCCCAGCAATGATAAGATGTAGGTAATATGTCAACAAATAGCGAAACAGCTCGTTTGGGACAATATCACGAGCAACCATAATTCCACGCTTTACGATGATCGTCTCAAAACGAACTGGAAAGAATGGATGTTTGAGGAATCAAGACGGAGGTTTGGCCTTCCACTTCCATCCACTCTTTCGTAAAGATACTGATTGACTAAAAAGATTGGCCGTGGTCTGCCGAGTCCTCAACATGGTAGTCTACTTCGACCCAGTAGGGATGTGCATGATCCAAACAGGCCTGATCCTCGGGCCACTGCCCGCGAAGAAACAGCTCTGGGAAGCAAGTGACGAGTTTGCGTGGAAGGCGGAAACTGAAAGAGAACATGGGGTCCAGACTGACTTTGGATTGGCGGCGAATGGTGAGCTGGTGAAGCTCGAGGAAGGCCATTTATACCGTGATGACGCGGTGTTGCTATGTCAGTCCTTAGAGACTACCAGGATCCCGGCGATGAGCAATGCACATCCTTGGGAGGAATGGTGTTCGGGCATGGATGGATTCGGCGGGCTGGTGATGCTGGCTGCTTCGTTGGTGGTGTAGTTGAATTTTCACCATTCGCGTCGGTCATTAGCATTGGAACACGAGAATCATCAGGGAAAATAGCCAATGACATTGGGGATCGAACACTCAGTGCATGGACATGGTATGGTACTCTTCCGATTGCGGGAGTGATAAGAACATGGCCGGTAGGAAATGTTTTGTACCTTCGTAGCGTGGATCCAAAGCACCGCCAAGAATTACCTGGGTGTCTACTAGGCGTCGAACATCTCGGTGACCTCAGGTAGCTCAGGTAGGGCTTCCCCTTTGAGTTTCCGGGCCTGGTAGAGCTCAAGCCAGACATCTGCAAAGGATGGGGCAAGCGGACGAATGGCTGCTAGAAAATCGAATACCGGCCTGTCCTGGGCGACCTCGACAATTTGTGCTGTCTTGCATTTCTGGTACAGCACGTCCCAGTTGCCCACCCAGGCATTCAGGTCTTTGTTCTTGGGTACCTGCTTGAAGGATAAGGGTTTGTCTAAACTCAAGACCTACGTTAAAGTGCAGGCCATCAAATCATACAATTTATACTTGCCCAAAAACCCGATGTTTGCATGTATAAATCGTCGCCACCCTCGTGGCAAGCTGACCCAAATCCACAGCCTTATTGCAAATACTCATCCCCAACCTCCTTGGCCATAACATCAAAAGCCGGCTTCGCACTAAACCACCCAGCCCTCGGCGTGCCAACACTCTTGTACGTAAACGCCGCATCCTCTTCATTGATCTTCACCGTCTGCCCTCCCCTACCAGCAGCCGCTGCATCAGCCATCAGCTGTGCATGGCAGCACTTCTCCAAGCTGATGAACCAAAACACGGCCGCCTCGATCGTCTGCCCCACAGTCAACAGCCCATGGTTCCGCAACAAGCATGCCTTTTTGTTCCCCAGCGTCCGTGCAATATTGTGTCCCTCCTCTTCCGCCAGCACGACACCGTTAAACTGCTCATAGATGACATGGTCGTTGTAAAAGGCGCAGGAATCCTGCGTCGTGATATCCAACTCCCGGCCAAGTGTGCAGAACGCACGGCCATGAATGGAATGGCTGTGTGCAGCGCACAGCACATCGGGCCTCGCCTTGTGGATCGCGGAGTGTATCATGTAGGCCGCTGTGTTGAGCAGTCTGCAGGGACCGCCATCAATGACCTTCCCAGTGTGGTCGACTAGAATCAGGTCGCTTTTCTTGATCATTGAAAAGGCGACACCGAACGGATTAACCCAGAATGTATGGGGGTCGACGGGGTCGCGCAGGGTGATGTGGCCAGCGACACCTTCATCGTAGCCTAGCTTGCCAAAGATACGGAAGGCGAGCGCAAGGCGGCCCTTGAGGTATTCGCGTTCTTCGTATTTGTCTGCGAATTTGGGTGGGGAGGGGAATTTCTGCATTTGGGTATTGGCGAACTTGCCAGAGGGGATGGCTTCGCTGGGAGCTGTCTCGGAAGGTTGGGTGGAGGTGTGATTGAATTCATTAGAGGGCGTGGTGGTGGTTTCGGTGGTGGTTGCGGTGGGAGGAGCCATATCGACAGTCGAACTGAGGATTAATGCGGTAGCCTTGCACAAAATGGTTCAGAGAGGGTATGGAATTCTAATGGGATAACAGATGTGAAAGAGATACTAGGCTAAATGATCAGCGGCTCGAAGATATAAAGTTCCTTGAGAGGACTTTTGAACTGGATGCTGTGAGGATGAAAGGTCGTGCGACGGACAGAACAGCGACATACGGGGTGGCGACGCCAATTGCATGGCAATCACCCCAAGAACAAGCCCCCTCACAGCAATGCCTCGGTTCCTTTTATGGTCGTCGTCCAAATCACTCCAGACTGCGGGGCAGGCAAATGTGTTGGGTTCGCCGATCCCTGTCGTAGCTCAATAGAGTAATCCAACTGCCAGATATGGAAATAAGGTGCCTTCCATCGACCCGAGTGGTTAAGGCGCAAGTCTGGTGGCATTTCGTCCAGATCTGCACTAGGTACAGGGCACAACGGCCGATTGGGCAGATGTGGGCCAATACGTTAGAACTGGCGGACATAGACTCTAAGAGTCAGTCAACGCAAGTAGAGACCGCGGACATACGCTCAATAAGAGTCAGTCTGAAACGCAGTACGCTGAAGGCAAAGCAGGCTCGAAGACGAAAACGAAACAAAGCCCATCAGGGGATTTCCATAAAAGTCCAGCCCATGGCGTCCTGCTCATTCTATGTCGTGGCATCCCATTGACACAGCAAAAAATTACCCTAGACCTTCGCTGACTGCGCTTCCTGCTGCATCTTCGCCACGACATATGTCCACATCCTTGGAACGCGCCATTGCAGCAACTTCCCGCACTTCTCGCTGATCTGCATTGGCGCTTCTTCCGCAATCCACGTAATTAGATCCTCTGTCGCCTTGTCCCACCACATCTCGCACCAACCTGCTTTTCTCAGCATCGGCAAGAACACATCCTGTCTGGTCTTCGCCCAGTGCTTCACAACCGTCGTAAAGGTATTCCTCTGCGCCCTGATCCGCTTCATGACTTCGTCGTAGACCGGTTGCTGGATGAGTGGCAGGTCTTCGCGGGCATAGTAAGGTTTGGAGGGTGCTGAGCTGCCGTAGCGAGCTTCCCAGGCCTTGTCATCGGCCCGTCTATAGTCGAGGATCCATTGCTGGCCCAGGATCTGACGAGCTGTTTCGTCCGTTGCGCCGCCGAAGGTTTTCAGGGGATCGTGTCCTTCTTGGAAGAAGGTGCCAATGGCCGTCTCCCAGACCTGTGGATACTCCTCGCGGATGGAGCTGTAGTACTGGGTATCTTCGCTTCGCTGGCTTTTGCTAGTGAAGGTGATTGGTGGGTAGGCTGGCGGGGTGACTTTAGTGCCAGGTGGGTTGTTGGGGAGCTCGGTGGTTGAGGAGATGGTGGCGGAGAAGGAGGATTGCAGAACGTCCATTTGGTGGGCGGATGGATCGACGGCGAGCATCTCCTGAATGGCAGGGCGGAAAGACGCCGGTACTTTGTCGAGCTCGTGGCTCGAGGGAGAAATAATAGGCGGGGCGGGTGGCGTGATTCCACCGCTCGTTAGTGGCGGAGAGGCGGGAGCAGTTGGGGAGGTAGTCGCTAGGGTTAGGATAGAGAAGGGGCCGGGCTCTCCAGCGGCCGGTGGAGGAGATACCGGAGCGGACGTTGGTGGAGTAGCGAGGACGGAGACGGGATCTCTCATTTCTCGCTCAATGGTGAGCGGAGCAGACGCGGGTGGTTGGTGGAGAAGGAGGGGGGCGGAGTCTCCCCTCTCGAGCTCCTTGGTTGGAGGAGAGGACGCTGGTGGTACGCCGGGGGTGTACCCAACGCCCTCCATATCGACGGGAAGGCTCTCGCTCGTGACCTTCATCAGGCCACTCGCCACACCGCTGCCGAAATGTTGTGACTGGCCCGTGCAGCCTAGCTTCTCCCACTTGCTCACATTCTCCATTGGGTCGAACTTGACCGCGAAACGAGAGTCTCCGCCGAACAGATTCTTTGCAGAATAGACCTTCGTACGAGCTCCATCCTTGTCGAAGGGCCAAGCCCCTCGTTGTGGCTTGTAGAGGCGAATTGAGCACTCCACGTTGGAGTAACGGCCAGCAGGAATACACTCCTGCTTGGCAAACTCCAAACATTCGTTCATTGTCTGTAAGAACACTTTGGCAGCGTTCCTAGACCTTGGTGGGCTGTTGCTAGCCGGGCAAGCCCTCCGAACGCCATACTTGAGTGTCCAGATGCCAGCTTGTGACTTTCTTCTGGCCTTTTCGGGGTCTTTGATTGGTCTGGCATGAGGGAGGAGCTTTCGTACTTGTAGAGGTGCTACACGAGGCGCAGACAAATGCATGGCTCTTTGGCCTAGAGTGAAAGTGGTACTGAAAGACATGGTGGATGGTGGGAGAGAGGCAGTATGCAAGGGGGTTTCAAATGGATTTGGGGCGAATGACACCAGCTCGTTCGACAAATAGCTTTTGAAACTCTTGAAGATAAGGAAGCGGAAAGAGTGAAAAGGCAAAGAAAGATGGGTTTGCAGCAGAAAAAGGTCTGCGCTAGCGGATGGTGAATAGAATGTGTTCGCTATTCATACCCAATGATACCCGATGCCCTGGCATCATTGATGTTGGGGGCTGGGCTTCCTGCAATATACATCCGGTGTTCCGCATACTCGCAAGTTCAAGCAGATACTTATGTATCATGGGCTGTAAGCCGATCCATCACGACCGCAGCAGAGCAAAATATCATGCCCCTAGACTAGCAAAGGATGAAAAACTGTATATGAGCAAGGTAGAGCGTCCGTCCTAGACGAGCAATACGGAGCAGGAGCGGTGGCGGTGGACGTTGAATTCCCTGCGGAGCTGGAAACCAAGTTCAAGGCACCAAAAAGGGAAGGGCGAAGAAAGTCGACGCTGGCTGCAAGTTGGATTAAAGGGGCGCTCTCCGAGTTGTAAGAAAGAGTGGTTATTTGAGCAGACGCTGATAGCAAGTTATAGAATTGGAAGGTTGCATGCTTTTTCCCTTTCAGCACGAACTCCCCTCACCATCAGGTCCATCAGGTCGACAAGACCGCCATGACAAACGTCTTCATTCAACGAAAGGATCTTGGAGACAAGACCCCTACAACATGCGGAACCGGCGCAACAGGTGAGAGATCTGCCAGATCTTAGTGTCGAGCTTATGAAAACCTCTCGATCGGCCACTTTCTCGGCCCATTTCTGGTAAATGCCCTCCGTTTTACTGGCCGCCGTACAACTTCCTGTTATTGTTACCCTCACGCCTATTCCATCCCTCATATTGCCAGCCAAGTCATAGAAATCTCGACTTCAGCTTTGATGTAGAAAAGGTGATTCCTCTTAACATTGCCATGGAATCACGGAGCTGGGAGCTCGGCGCCACAGCTGAAGCTTTGATAGAGCTGCGTAATCCAGAACTAACTGTATTCACCAACGATCCATTTCATGGAGGACGCATGCAAAGTTGGCGAAATGCACGCTGTCCCAGCAAAGACTATACCTGCGTCAACCAAAGACACCATTAGGAGGACCCGGTTCTCTCATCACCCATTGTGTTACAAACGTCGCAGTCAGTAGATCTATAGCCACAAGCCCGCCATCCCCAATTTACTGAACTATACGGACATGCCTTGAGCAGAAGCCGCTTAGAGTCTCATATTCTCCAAGCAGGCCTCTCGGCAATTGGCAGGGGATCCCGTTGGACCGATCGGAAAACCTTTAACCTGACCACCTTGACTCTAGTGAGTTCCTTTTCAATGTCCAGGACCTCTCCAGGGGCCTCACAGTTCGACGGACCGGAAACCCAATTTGAGGTGTTCATATGCCGGTGTAGCCGCTGTGGATGCCTGTTGCTCTCATCGTCTGAGAGCTTGTACCACACCTGAGGTGGCGATTGATGTGCACTACATTTGAACTCCAGAAACCATTTCAGATGCGCGTGAGTGGTTGTGATGAGGTAAGCCATTCGAAGGACCAGGATTTTGAGCTGAGATGGCGTGTGCTTGCAGAAGAATTGGCAATCATTAGTACATGAGCCTTGAGAAACGGCGGTAAAGTACAGACAGCGGAGATTGGGGAGGACTTGAAGCGCCGTCGGGATCGTGTAGGTTGCTTTGAACCTGCTTAGTTCGATCCGTGAGAGGTTCATGTAACGGACATAGGAGGCGTTACGGGTTCCGATGGTGGGGAGTAATGTCTCCTGCAGCGTCTTAAGAGACAATCGAAATTTGTTATGTCCGTACAGGAATTGAGACGCTTCTCCGTTGAAGAGCTTGCAGACGCGTAACAATTGCGCTGACCAGCCACCAACGTTAGAGTTGTGTTTGGCAAACCTGGGGAAGGGGAGCTTGTAGCAGTATAGCTTGTTCGGTTTCGTGCCTTGGGTGGATTTCGTTTCGGCGACGATCCACTGGTCGGAAATAAGGAGGAGCATGTAGATTATTTCTCGCATTTCGTACGGGAGGCGCAAAAAGCCTGGTTGTCGGGTGTCTGCCATAACTTCTTGAGCAGCAGGTGAGAACAGGAGCGTCTCGCGTTCAGAGTACGGTGGAAGTCATGAGTAAACGGAAGTTGGGCGGAAAGAACGATTGCTTTTGGCCGTCGAAGGCAACTAACGGCACTAAGCCCAGAAAAGAAGTCGATCTAGGCAGAAGGAGGGATTAGCGACCGTTCCAGTTACGGTTGCAGCCTTGTGGGATTATCAAAAACGAAATCTAGAGGAGTTGTTCATGTAATGATGCCGGAGGAATGCTTTGGCCGTATTACGGGACTGAAGAAGCTTCGAGGTGTGTCGTTAAGCTGGCATCAGACCCCGGCTAGGCTTGCTGTCGTGGCTGCCTTGTTTGTCTGCCTGAGGGAGACAACAGTTTCATACCGAACATGAGTTGCACGCCCGACTTGGATGTCGACGAAAGTGGCTGCCCCAGAAACGAGATTCCCAAAGAAAGCAGTTATATTCTCCCGCCTCATTCATGTGACCTTTGTCACACTCTCCTGATATATCTACCAAACGGCCTTTTCCATCAACTCATTCGACAACTGCTTTTCGGTTCCATAGCGTCCGCTCGCCGCTCCAGAATTCCAAGGCCCGAGATTGGTGCTTTTTGCATACGTTTGATCCATGACCGTACTCGGAGAACAAATCTCGCGAAAGCCCGAAGGCCGACCTCCCTACTGTCGTCTGCAAGGCGCAGGACGTGGTAGTTGAAATCGGCAGGTATGACGGCAACTAGTAGTGATTGGCGAAGAAAGGAGCTAACTGTGCTTTAGTATCGCCGGCTTGTCTCCGAGATTACTTCAGATATGCAGCCAGCCCGTAGGGGTTTCATCGGCTGCGTTGGCAGGTCATTTGAATAGGTGCAATTACTTCTAGAAGAGCAGAAAAGATGGACTATCTCGCATCACTCGGTACCGCGATCCCCGACCCGACGTTATTCTCCTGACCATCAAAACATACCTATCACTCCTTTCGGCAAACAAAAAATGCCGTCCTCTCAACGCCGCGAGAAACTCACAGCTATAGCTCACACCCGCGACAATGCTAGATGCCTACTCTCCCACTTCAGCGGCGACCGAAGAATCTCCTACAATCCTACTCTTCTTCTACGGAGGCGGTTTAGAGCGCGGCGACAAAGTGCTACCCTAATCAAATGGCCTCATCTACACGAACTTGAGCTACCTTTTCTATCAGAAGCTCAATCTACTCACCGTCATCGTGGACTACCGCCGGATGAGCGAAAGAGCGAGGTTTCCGAGCAGTGGGGAAGATGTAGTGGCAACTGTAGAGTGGTTCAAAAGCAAGTACGGCGCTGGTAATGGGTCTCGGGACGTGTTCCTCATGGGAAACTCGGCTGGCGGTGTGTATGTAGCGACATTCATGCTCGAGCCGAGATTCGGAGCCTTGAGAGCGTCCATTTCACTAGGCATTTTTGGTGGCGTGAGCTTGAGAGGCTACATCCTTCCCGCGGTACCGTTTGATTTTCGAAACGCGGCGGCCGACATGGCTGCGACGCTGAAGGTGTATTTTGGGGACAGGGTTTGAGAAAATTGCCCGTTGGGTTCGCTGTAGAGCTTCAACCTCAGGAAGGGCCATTGTCAAAGACCCTGGTCCTTTGGGGGACGCTCCATCCTGAAGATGAGATCGTGCAGCCCGCTTTTGAACTTCATAGAGGAGTGGGAGAGTAGTGAGAGTCTTGGGGGCCTTCATCAAGCGGTGCAAGATGGACACAACCACATCAGTCCTGCTATGGCCTTGGGAACAGGTTTTCAGCGTGAGCAGGAATGGGGAGTCATGTTCGAGAAATGGATTCATGATACAAGGCGACAAACCAGGTCCTAACGTACAGTCTCGTGACCAGGTTGCTGGTTGTTAGATCTCGGAAGCGAGCACTCCGTAAGGCCTGACTGTTGGCCGAGGTAGTCAGTGCGAAATTGTAACCGATATCATTGCTCCCACGCAACTCCAGCATTGCCTTCTATTATCGAGATGTGCTCCAACAAGTCCTGAACTCCATGTTTTTGAGACAGCCGGCCTAGGTTTTCCCATTTAGCATCATTCAATGACAAGCTCCTCCAATTGTAGTTCTGGCAGCTCTTCGCGTTTTGTGAACCACATCCTCCCTACCCGCTGAAGCGCTCCTTCATCCCGTCTCGACGACCTTGACCGCCTTAGGCAAATTGCAGTGATCGGATACTCGATAAGCTTCTCTAGGAAGGCACATTTGACCGTTTCCCCATCGTCTACTTCAAACTGTCCTGCCACAGCCGGGACGTCAAGTATGATTCTTGAGCGCAGGTAAGATGTCAATATAGGGTCGCCAGATTCCGAGAACTGCACTTTGGTTGTCAAGGTCGGACACACGATGATGGCAAAGCCATCGGTGATCCGACCATATTCGGGAGTCCCTCCAGTGACAGAGGAAAGGAGGACGGGTGCACATTCCACCTTGATGACCTTGGCGACATATTTGCTATTGTCAATTTGGATTTCCTCGCCAATTGCGCCACCTGTTATCTCCCACGCAACGGGCCCAACGACCGATGCCCATGACCATGTAGGTGCAGTGTAATCTGATGGACGTCGATGCGACATAATCCCGAACCCAATGCTCTGCCGGGACATCATTTTTAGAAGATATTCAGTCCAGATACCAGCCACGTAGGAGCCCATGTTGTGGTCCTCGAAGCGCTTGGCTAGACCTAAGATCGCAGGGAGACGATCAGTGTCTCTCGTTAGTAGCTTGCTGGTGTATATCTGCACGATCTCACACCAGGATGCCGCCCTTTTGTCTGTGGATTGCGCTGATACTGCCGAGGCGTAGCTCCTTCTAAGTGACCTTTGCGGCACTATATCCATGAGTTTGCACTCGCAGAATATTCCCTCACTACATTCCCACATGATCTCGTCAGCCGTGAAATGGACAATTCTCGTAGCCAGAAGCCGCTCCTGCAAAGCCCAAGCGCGCATGCTTAGTGGCCATCTGTCTCCATCTAGGATAGACGGTGAATAGAATCGGAGGTTGTGGCTCACCCTTCTCTGAACAAGTACCGTTGGTGATTCGGTTGTCCCCTTCGGAGCGTTGCTCTTGAATACGGAAGTACCAGATCGACGAGTGAAGCACCCACCATTGCTGTCTGACGCTGCATCAGCTGCAATAACTATGATGGCGTGTCCGTATATCTTGTGCATGTAACCCGACTGGTAGACCCAATCATTCTCATCATCTTGAATTTTGACTTATGCGTCAATAGATGGTAAGCACCTCCCTGGTAAATTCTGGTAACGTCGTCCTTTCGTGCACGAATAGTCTTCCTATGCGCGTGAACACTCCGGGTTCGAAGCTATGTGGTATCAAAACGAGAGCGGGTGCATCTGCGAACCCATGATTTTCCAAGAACAGACATTTAACGTACGCAGCGCCTTGTAGCTCCGTGACTCCGCTTGGCGAATCAACATCAAGAATAAACGTATGGCGCATGTGTAAGTCCAATTCTCGGCCCCCTTCTTCCGAAGGCCTGACTGCGACTGTCATCGTTGGCGAGGAGATCGTAAGATATCCACCGCAAACGCTGCCGAACGGATCTGCACCGCTAGGATAGCATTCGATGTTTAATACTTCTGCCACAAAGCTGGTGTTACCGACATCTACCGTGTCACTGAAATCCCAGTCGTTGCTGAATTCCCAATCGATTTGTCCGATAAAGGAGACCCAAGACCACGATGGCGCGAGGTATCCTAGTGGTCGGCGACCTGAGTTGGCTTGACTTCGATGCCACGAAATCATTGTCAGAATATACTTTGTCCATATACCGGCCCGATATTCGCCGATACCTGAGTTTGCAAACCGACTTGCAAGACCAGCGATAGCAGGTAGACGATCAAAGTCGTTTGAAAAGAGTCGGCCGCTATATTCGCTCACTATAAGGCACCAACACTTTGCCCTTTCATCGTTCGATACACCCACGTCTAAAGTGTGAATGAACCTCGATCTCAGAGATGTCCAGAACGAGTCATCCGGATTTTCCCCCCTTTGGTCCAAAAATTTACACTCACATCGTAGCCTTTCGTTGCATTCCCATACAATTTCGGCAGCTGAGATGTGAATGATTCTGGTTGCCAAAAATCGCTCTTGGAGCGTCCATCCCCGCCGCGCCAAAGGCCAGTTGTGGCTTGCCAAAGTTCGTCCTCCAAGAGACTGGTGATCGATGCCTTCGTGCAGCAGAACTTCCGAGGCTTTGGCTGATTCGTTGGGAGATGTTATCCGTAGATACATCGGCTGTGGACGCTCCTTAAAGAGTCGATCATTGGCGCTGCTTGCCGAGTCTGCTGATATTACTAGGTATGCTTCGTGGTAGATCTGACCCATTTGCCTCAGCTGTGCAGACACATCCGTATGGTCATCTTGGATAATACAGATCGCGTCGATCCAGATATATTTGACACTGAGCGCACGAGTGAGAATAATCGCGTCTCGGAAGACATTTGGCAGGGACGTCCATGGCAAGCGACGTTCCCGGTCGCTCAGGTTCGCCCTGTTCGTTACAGGAATTTGTACATTTCCCCAACAATAGCTGAGGGCAGTGTACGCTGCCACAGGAGCCCAAGTCTCGACGATTCTGGACACAGCAGCCCCGGTTCCCACTTCTATGAGCCGCATAGGTACATATCCGGAAGTGCCAAGTCGTTTGGACACGCAGTCCATTGATGAGTGCGTAGAGGCACAGTCTCGTATCCATGACGAAATCTTGCGGAAGCAAAGCTCATTAAAAGGGCTTGACGGAATATAACCGCCCTCGTTTAGCGTTCGTAAAGGTCCTGTTTGAGCTTCGGCATCATCAGCATGTGTCAGATCATCTTTCGCAGAGTTGCCGTACGCTTTTGGATAGTTGTCATGTAGTATCTCTTCGATATTTTTTGCACCAATTTGGTTTCTCTTTGGATGGCGGCGTATTTGAATGTTACGTGAAACTCGTCAAAGCCAGCAGCATAAAAAGGCACAGCAATTGTCGCAGTAGCATCAGCGGAGTCAATACATTTCCCATATCTCTTCAAGACGTGCCGGAAGGTTTTGCTCAAGACCTGGCAAAACTGACACCCTGCCACTTCGGACAAGCTAGCATCTTTCAAAGAGACAGTAAATATCCAGAAACTGCCATTAAATCCAGGAATTGAGGGAATGAAATCCTTTTGAGGCCTTCTCGTCTCGTCTAGGCTGTAGCATGTGGGACAAGCTGCCATCCTAGTAACATAAGAGAGAGAGGGAACAATACCCTATGCTCCCATATCAGTACCTCATATGGAGAACCATCGTCGTGATTCGGGGGAAGTGGAATGGGTTTATTCTTCGCGGTGGTCGTGTCTGGCCTAACGCAAATGATTGGCCTCCTTTGGAAATAGTTGCTGTTACAGGACAAAAACCGGGGAGAAACGGGATAGGATGGCCCCTTCCTGTCCCACATTATCCTGCAAGCTCCCAACCAGCCGCAGTTGTCCCACAGGGTTTGTTTGCGCAGTACCTGTTAATCCGAGAATGTTCCGCTCGAGTCCTGCATATCTCGTTTCACTTAGCGCCAGCGATCTGCGCAACACCTTTTGCCACCAATAGGTCAGGTGCTTTTCATGCTAGCGGGGATCTAAGTATTCCAGTATCGAAGAGGGTGGAAAGGCTGTGCAACAGCGCAGCAGCCGCTGAGCGGATGCATCCAGGGCGTGAGTGCAGTTAGACTTCTCGCGACCAGGCCTGACGTTGCTGACATTTTCAAAGATTGGCATCGTTAGTAAAGCGCGGCTTGGCATCAGGCTTGTTGCTCAATAATCGAGAACTTGTTCGACTCCCAAGTTCCATGAGTAGCATTGTACTTGAAGGAAGTAGGATTGGCTATAATTGACAATGCATACCATACACCCAGGGCGTTATATTTGCCAAAAATTGCTGTTTTCCAGCTTGGCTCCTATCCATGAGCGGATACCGCATCAACCGTCCCACAAACTCCGCACGCAGAAATGCCTAAGGACGCAATTCAGAGCCACATCACTATCTCAATTCAAGCTCCAACACTCAATGATGGCACCCTCTCAGCCGTTGGTGCAGGATCGAGGACCAAATCCTGAATTTGTCTTAGCAAATAGCTTTTCTCATCCGTAAACTGATCGTCTTCGGTCCGGTCCTCCAAAAACCTCGGCAAGAATTTGAGAAGTTTCTCGCGGTTCTTGAGTAGTATCTTCTTCACGGCATCACTTTTCTTCGGGTTTGCAACGAAGACCTTGAAGACGTGAAAAGCTTCGTATTGTATCATCTTTCGCTCGTCCCTTAGCATTTTCATGCAAATTTGTAGATGGTCACCGCTGTCGACATAAGCAGTCATGACTGGATAGTTCGCGCGATCTAGGAGGATTTCGCCTAACAGCTTGATCGACTGGCGTTTCGTGACGTAGGATTCTGATTCGATGAGTATGTCGTTGTACATCGCGAAAAATAGATCGAAGTTGGCACAAAGGTATTGGCAAACCATCTGCTTGTGTTTGGTCAAAACGTCCTTCACTCGGTTAGCATTTCTTTGACCAACTCAAGGTAAACTTGAATATGAGATACCCTGAACGTCGTAAACGCATCTGCGCTGACCTCAAAGCTTCCTTTGTCGATCCACCGAAAGAAATTCCAAAAAAGTCCTTCTCCTGACTGTTTGCGCCCAACATCCACCTCTTTCAATTGTACAGCTCTCTCCCCAGGCTTCGATTCGTCATACAATATCAGTGCTGCAATTGAATCATGTTGCAGCGCCTGCCGTAGTATTGTCCCACATGGCATAGCGCTCTGGGGATAGTTATATCCTCGACATAGCTCGACGATTATCTCGGGACGCTGTAGAACAAGGTATGATATCGCCGAAGGATCGCCAGATTTAGCATGGGCAGGCTTGAATCGCAGGATGTGTGAGAAAATGACCTGAGCGTCTTTGCGGGCTTCAAAGGGCATCAGCCGTATACTTCGGGCGAGTTCGTAGAGGATGTCTTCTTGAATGATGCAGCTGACGAGCTGATGCACTTGCTCAGGGCTACAATCGACTTCTGTAGAGGTGCGTTAGCATGTTGATTGGGGCTACAAACATTCCGACGAACCTGGTGTGCCCTGGACAATGAGCTTCATCGAGGCCATGTGCTTGGCTACCTCTTCCTCCACTCTTGCATTGACCGGAGGTTCCCATAATTTGTGCAGAAGCTCCTTCAAAGACTTTGCGATTTCAGTTGGCTGCCTCTGCCGTCTGTTGCCCCCGAACAAAAACGCCATCGTGGGGGGGATTGTAGCGCGAAACGCGGGGGGTTGTGGTATCTTCTCGACTTAATTCAAGGCACCAATGGACCGCAGTTGAGGTCGAGGATAGGATGTAAGGATACCCTCGAGTCTTGGGTAGGACAGGCCACACTCCTGACGAGTTTGTTGTTGGTGTGGTCGTCCTTTCATCCGAAGATTAATTGTGTTTCTGTTCTTGGATCGACAGGGCTCGCGGTGATCGTTTCCACCGCGACGGACCCCTGGGACGCCAAGAACTGTAAGCCCTGCCCTGAGGCTGACCCTGCTCCGGTCCTAGGATGACGCCGCCCTGGGCTGCACGAGGTTGTGGCTGTGATTGTGGTAAAACAGCAAATAGTCACCTAATTAGCTACTCACCTTGGTTACCATACCTGTGAACTACGCCGTTCGGTTTAGCGGCCCCGTGACAGCCCTAAGGGCAAGGACAAGGGCAAAGTCAAAGGTCAACTCTCGAGTCCAGTCACGGATCAGTAACTCCTACTCCTAGCAAACTTCTGCCAACAGGTGATGTTTCCCATAGTCTAGCTGGAGTTGAGCTGTCTTCTACAAATAGCCCTACCAATTTCCAATTAGACAGGTACACAAACTTCTTATTTGCACCCTTGTCAATAAACTGCTAACAATTACTAGGAGGAATGAGCCTCAGCCATCTCTCTCCCGAACTCTTGGGATTAATTCTGGCGAACATATTCCCTGACGAATGGAATCCTTATAGGGGAGGGTCTGAAGTTCTCAATCTGAGAACTGTTTGTCGTAAGTACTTAAAGCGCATCTTTTGAAAGTTTCCGCTAATGGGACTTTAGGTGATTTTAACCAGGAGATTCTGGCGTTGTTATCGAGGCGGAATAAGGTGGGCTGGGGTTTACTACATTGGGCGGCGTTTTGTGGACATGAGAGTATAGTACAGCGGCTGTTGGAGAAGGGGGCGGATGTCGCCGGAAAGGACAGATCCGGACAGACACCGCTGTCCCGGGCAGCTATGGAAGGGCACGAGGCGGTAGTGGAGCTACTGCTCGAGAAGGGGGCCGACGTGGAATCTAAGGATGGCGTTGGCCAGACGCCGCTATCGTGGGCCGCAGAAAACGGACATGAGGCGGCTGTGAAGCTGCTACTCGAGAAGGGGGCCGACATGGAGTGCAAATCTAACAATGGTTCGACGCCGCTCTCGTGGGCTGCAGAGATGGGACATGAGGCGGCTGTGAAGCTGCTACTCGAGAAGGGGGCTGACGTGGAGTGCAAATCTAACAATGGTTGGACGCCGCTCTTGTGTGCTACAGTGAAGGGACATGAGGCGGTTGTGAAGCTGCTGCTCGAGAAGGGGGCCGACATTGAGTGCAAATCTAACGATGGTTCGACGCCGCTCTCGTGGGCTGCAGAGATGGGACATGAGGCGGCTGTGAAGCTGCTGCTCGAGAAAGGGGCCGACGTGGAGTCCAAGGACACAAGCTATCGCCGGACGCCGCTGTCGTGGGCTGCAGGGAACGGGCATGAGGCGGTGGTGAAGCTGCTAGTGGAGAAGGAGGCCGACATAGAGTCCAAATCTCACTATGGCCAGACGCCGCTGTTGCGGGCTGCAGGGAATGGGCATGAGGCGGTGGTGGAGCTACTGCTTGAGAAGGGGGCCGACGTGGAGTCCAAGAATACAGAGTATCGCCAGACGCCGCTGTTGTGGGCTGCATGGAACGGGCACGAGGCGGTTATGAAACTGCTGCTCGAGAAGGGCGCCGACGTGGAGTCCAGGGACAGGTATAGCCAGACGCCGCTTTGGTGGGCTGCAGAGAAGGGGCATGAGGCGGCTGTGAAGCTGCTGCTCGAGAAAGGGGCTGACGTGGAATCCGAGGATGCCGTTGGCCAGGCGCCGCTATCGCGGGCCGCAAGGGGCGGGTGTAAGGCGGTTGTGAAGCTGCTGCTCGAGAAGGGCGCCGAGAAACTGCTATATTGGAAAAGGGTGAGAAGGCGCTGCTAATCATCTTATCTAGATAGTAATCTCTGGTACCGTTCTGGATGCAGAGCTGCTGCTTTGGCCTCGAGTAGCACCTTGGCCGTTGGGGAGTCTTTTCGGCAGCTTTTCGCCACGCGGAGCGCGCTCCAAGGGTGACCAGCAGCCTGACGGCCGAGTCGCCCACAATCAGAAGCCTCTAAACATCCTTGGTGTCGATACAGAGATTCTCGCCACCCGTGCCATGCGCGCAAGGAAGACTCGTAAATCTCTTCACAATATATCGCGAGCCATGACCCGCAAGAGATCGAGAGAAGTCCATTTCAGTGTCAGAGGTCGAGGAGCCAAAATAGGTCGCTTGTGAGGGAATGGGGAGATGGGGAAAAGAATGTTAGAAAACAGCCAGGTCGTTGAGACTTGATTCTGGTGTGGTGATTTTACCTCGAAAACGTTCCAACAGGCTTGGCGCAGGGTTAACCGACAGGGATCGTTTTCTCCGAAACGGAAAGGCCAAGGGCAGCGAGGGGACAGTGCTTGCAAATCGCCGCCTATTTGGTATCTGAACTGAGACGTCCAGCGTCTAGAGTATTCCTGGCTCTCCTCAGCAATCCTTGTCATCCCCGAGCTCGCCACAAACGACGATTTTGGATGAGGACAATGGTGCGATGAATTAGAGTCCATCTCCCAAGACGGTGCTTCGGCAGCTGCACCTGCTGTGGCTATAGTGACTACGTCAGTTGCCATGGAGCGTCTTCCAGACAACGCAGATGACGTTGGGCTCGCGGCGGATGATATCTAGGATTACGACTTCGCTTATCCAGAAACGATTTTGCTTTGAACTTGAGGAGACCGAATGGCTTCTTGGTACATCCGACAGGTGGATGCGCCCAAGCAACCTCAACATCTCTGGAGCAGAAGCGAAGTCAGAGGCCAAGCTTCAAGAACATAACAGACGACCGTGGGTAGTCAAGGCGCGCTCACGTACCTTCCAAGCAGAATATAACCGCACCTTTAGTCTCAGATAGATGTCGCCGTCAAGAAAGCCAAGTCCAAGGATTGTCGTGGTGTGCGGCGTGACCTAGGCATAATGCGGTACGCCTGCTGGGCATTCATGCTGGTCGGCGATGATAGGTTGGGTCACGGAGAGCAAGAAGGGACACTCACGAGACAGTGAGACAAAAAGAGAGAGAGCTTTCATAGATTCTAATTCATCGGTTTTCCAGTCGTGCGGCCGAGTCCCATAGCCCATTCCTAGTGTACAGCATCCTCTGCCTGACCGCCTACCTATGAGATAGGCTCACGACACGCGCTTTGGCCACGCTCTTCACATCCCTCCCCTCGGCAATAGCGTTTTCTATTTGATTGATTCCTCCCTGTATATACCTTAAGTATGTAGGCTGCTGCCCGGTTCCCCGTTTAGTCTGGGCGCGCCTGACATTAACCCCAACGATTAGATCACCGGCTTCGGAATGTGGGTTGTTTGTCTCCGACTGCCGAATCTTCTGCTTTTGATAAGCCACAACACCCACCAAGTTCGGCACAGGATAGAAACAGCTCGCAGCGGCCATTAAGGAAGCTGCCGTCTTTGGATTTCCATCTCCTCAGTGCTGGAGTCGTTCGAGGCTTTCTAGACATCGGAGGGAAGGCTGCAAATGACCCCCCGCCATTAAATGAGCAACGGCTAAACATTAAGAAATAGACTTGATGGAAGGAAAGTGTTTGTCTGATTATATCTCGATTGAACATGGTCCACGGATAGGCAGACTACTAGGCTGTTTCAGTTCGCCGAACTCGTCTGGGAATTGTTACATCCAGAAATCGCCTTGTTCACATTTCCGCATTTCTGTTGTCATCCCTTTCTTATCTTAGGTGTTAAGATATTGGCAGATATGAATCAGTGCAAGGCAAGCGGTCTGCGCTCCGGTGTGGATGGGGTTGCTGATCCATCGTTGTCGGCCACGCATTCTCGAAGATCAAGGCAGATTTTGGTGACGGTCATAATATGACACCAAACTGCGCATCTTCGTCGATCTGACAGTTAAACGCGAAAGATGGCGTCTCCTTTCGCCATGCGTTGTGCCATGCAGATGAAAGGCCAACAGACAGAATTTCTCTGCAGCAAGGGCGGCGAGCGCGCGTGCAAGCCTGCGCTAGTAGTCGCTTTCGTTAAAAAAGGGGGTCTAACCCAGCCCACCTTCTCGATAAAAGTGTGCAGCCCTTTGGGCAAGTTTGGTCACTCTCCCAATTAATTTCTCAAGTTTCCATCTCGTAAAATCGTGTCGCGTCTTGTCGCATTCCATTCGTTAGAGTTGTTAGGTACGGGTCGTGTTCAGAGAGCCTTCGTGGCTCAGTTCGTTCTTTCGTCTCTGCGCCATTCAGCAAATCCAGAACAGCCTTCCTACACCTTTGGTTGACGCCGGGCGCAAACCCAAGCTTTGAAGTAGTTGTCCGCAAATCGCTATCATCAATCGAATCTAAGCTGAGTACAGACGCTCCCCTTTTAAGCAGGGCGTCAACAATATCGGCATGGCCATAAAAGGCTGCACATCGAAGAGGCTGCCAGTTAGCCTCGTCTGTTTGTCGGATCGACGCTCCTTTGTCGAGCAATTCGAGAACAATCGGAAGGTGGCCATGGGCTGCCGCTTTGCAAAGGGGCGAGTCCTCATGTGACGGTCCTTTCGGCGCTCTTGCCCGCATCGCAGCTCCCTTGCTCAATAGTAATCGGACGAGATCGATGTGACCTAGAGCACATGCAAGGCTGAGTGCTCGATCGCCAGCTGCATTACGGGCATCAACAGTAGCGCCCTTTTTAAGCAGTATCTCAGCAACAGCAGAGGAGCCACGGATAGTTGCCATGTGTAGCGGCCTTAGAAGGTTAAGTTGTGTCGCTGTTTCAATCTGAGCGCCGGAGCTCAGCAATAACTGCACGATGATGGGATCGGCATTTTCACAGGCGTAATGGATCGGACGGAGGGAGCGGTTGCATTGCGCTTCCAAAGCAGCTCCTTTCCGAACGAGAAGTTCAGCAACTGCGAAATTCTTCGTCATAGTCGCGATGTGTAATGGCGTCCTTCCATCGCTCGTTCGTGCTTCAATTGAAGATTTCTTTTGGAGCAGGAGATCGGCCACCTCGACGTGTCCGTTGTAGCAAGCCCAGTGGAGAGACGTCATGTCACCTTCTCCCTTGTGCTTCAGATTCGCTTTCCTCGCGAGCAAGATGCTGGTGGCCTGGCGAGCTCCTGCACGGCAAGCGCATACAAGAGGCGTCATGGCTTCTTTACCCTGTGCTTCAATGTCCGCCCTATGCGCGAGTAGCGCTTCAACTACAGCTTCGCTATTTTCCTCGCACGCATAATGTAGAGCCGTCATGAGCTCTCCGTCTTTGGCTTCGAAATCGGCCCCATAACGTACTAGAAGGTTGACAATCGCGTCATCGCCAATTTTGGCTGCGGCGTGTAGCGCTGTGAAATTTCGTCGATCTCTTGCATTGACCTTCGCTTGATGTTGTAGAAGTAGCTCTGCAACCTCGAAATGCCCGTTGTCGGCTGCAAGTCGTAACGGGGTTTGGTTGTCAGGTCCGAGAGCGTCCACATCTGCATGGCCGTCGATGAGGTAGCGAACAACACGATAGTGACCTCGCGAAGCGGCAAGATGTAGAGGTGTCATTGACGAAGCATCAAGAATATCGACCCGCGCACCGTGATGCAGAAGTGAGAAGACAACGTTATCATTTCCGCAGTGCGAAGCAACAGCCAATGCTGTTCTACCCGAGCCTTTATGGCGTTCCTCAATGTCTGCCCGCTGCTCGAGAAGCAGTTCTATCTCCATGCGTGACCCCGACTGGGCAGCACGCACAATGGCGGGAGCGCTCAAACCTTCAGAAGAGCCAAAGTCGATGCTCATGTGAATGTTTAGCTCACTGCGGCGCTTCACTCGACGTGTCCCCAGCGAAGGGCCGGACGTAGGACTTGAGGCCGTACGCTGCTGACCGGGCGGTGTGAGACCGGCTCGACTGGGCATTTTCTTAATCGAACCCCACAACGACTTCTTCACTTCCCGAGTTGGTAAGGAGAATTGTTGAGGAATTCCGGAATCTGATGCGGAGCTCATGTGTCGTCTTGGTGGACCTCCTTCACGGTCGCTGGCGAAGAAATCCGGAGAGTTTATTCTGTAAGGCCGTGGCTTCTGCCATGTCTCGGACCTGAACCGCTCCATCGGAGACAGCTGATCCTTTGACTCTTCAGGTTCAAACGATCCTAAAGCTGAATCACTCGTTCGCTCTGGCTGCACCATAGTACGATGTTTATACTGCGCACTGTCGGAAACAGATCGGTGCCACAGGTTGAGCTTTTCATTGCTCTTGCTTTGAGCCATAGCTTGCCGATAAGCATCAGGATTCACAGTATCAGCGTCTTGGTCGTAGAAGCCATGATCAGCAGTGGACTCCGCGCGAGTCACGAGCGTCAGAGGAATCTTCCGGAAGGGATTTGTTGTATCTGAGGTAGACCTATTCGGGGTGCCTCCACTTTTTTTCGACACATTGTGCTCCATTGCTCTGCGGTACGGCGCTGTATTGACTATGTCGGCGTCCACATCGAAGACCGCGCCATCGATCGTTGATTCAGGGTGACTGACAATGGTTGGAGGACTGCTGTGAGAGCCAAGGATCGTTGCCCGTAGCGAGGATGTGTCGTCGATAACCTTCTGGATAATCTTGCGATTTTCCGGGCGCTGCAGCAGCGATCTCTGCTGAGTGTCGGTTTGACTGTACAAGATGAGAGGTCAAAAATAACATATCTCGGAAGAACATGGACTCACCAATGGGCTGCCTGAAGCAAGAGCTGCAATGCCGCTACCTGCGAACGCAGTCGATCCTGATGTTCCTTCATCCCCGCCGCATTCCAGGCATATTGCGTGCGTTGTATGAAGGGGTTCTTTGAGACTAGGCGTGCCACTTCTTCTGCCAACACATCCATGGCCATTTTACAACCCTCTAGCGAGACCTCAAACCCTTCTAGGAGCTCTTTCTGAGTAGGGCTGCCGGCGAAACTGTATTGTGCCCAATCTTGTACCTGTATCAACGCGGCCTTGATAGTGTTCAATTCGACTATAAGGAGGCGTATCGTCAGATCCGCTTCATCGTATCTACCGCGAATATCGTATAGATTCTGGACCGTCTTTGCGATTGCTGCAACGATAGCACCTGCGGCACTCATGCCGCCGATGAGCGATAATGGGTCCATTGTGGAAGTGTTTGCCTGTGTGACTTCTGGAACGCGTTAGCAACCATATCCCGCAATGTCAGCTTCCAGCATACGGTACTGAGGTTACTTGACTGTTCATATCACTCATGAACTTGAAAAGTGGGCGGAGTCGTAGACTCGACACGCCATAAAAAGCTGAGCCTTCACAGCGAAACAACGTGTCAAATTGGACCGGTAGTCCGCTTGCTCGCTGTCCGCAGAAGAATCTGCCATAATGACGAGTATTGCATAGGATGGGGTCCAAAATGGCTTGCAGAAGCTGAGAAAGGGGGGGGAGGCTGTGCTCGATGACGCATGTATTAGCTGCAATCTCGGGGCCTCTGATAGGCTTACAAGTTCCCTGTACCTGGTGCAACATGGGGGATCTTGCCGAGCCATACTCAGCCTCGAAAAAGGAATTTCTCCGTGATAACATTAGGAAGGTCAGCCGATTCTATGGTCAAGGGTGCCACAAGACACAGAGCGAAATCAAGCAGCAAGCGATCATAAAAGATGGCATATCCTTGGGACGACTAAAAGCTATGCTTCTGACATGAAGATGCAATTCCATTCCGCAGAGATGTCATCCTTGGTTAGAACCGCCCACATGACCAATGGGCAGAACAACCAAAGTCCTTCATTAAGACCACAATTTCACTGCTTTCATCCAATACTCCATCCAAGTATCGATGTGTAAATGCCCTAACCAGAAGACTTGGCTGTGCTGCAACTTCAGAATAAGACCGATTAAATAGGATAATCAGAAACATAAGCCGGTATGGTTGGTTGTCAAGGCGTTAGCCGAATCTGCATTTGCTGCTGAAGCCGATTCCGTGCCCAACCCCCCCTTGAGAGTTGATGAGATGATTAACTTGATCTAACTTGGAGTGACCAATCCTAATTCAAGACGGTCGATAGAAATCATTCAAAGCCACCTCCTTTGTCCCGTTTTCACGAGACAAGCAACCTGCCTAGCGGAAACAAATCGAACAACTCCAGTCTCAAGCCATTACTAACGAGAAATTGAAACCCAGCTCCATGACACAACAGTAGCTCCATGGGCAATCCCCTCAACTTGAAAATTAGTCAATCTCAGTATCTCGGACTCGATCAATAATTTTCACTCTCAAACCTCTCGAACCGAATCTGCACCCTTCTCGAAGAGTGGACCATTGCTTTGCTGCTTCTCATAGGCTTCTTGTAGATCTCCGGTCCACTCTTTTTCTACATGTTGTATAGTAGAGGTGCGCTTTTTTGTCTTGGCCAGGCTTTTGTGCAGCCTTATGATGTATCCAAAGGCGCCGAGCAAGAGCAAGCCACCAAGTCCGGCACCAACACCGATGCCCGCTTTTGCACCTGTGCTCAGACCTGAAGAAGCTGGTGGTGGAGAACCTGAGGAGGATGGCCTTCCGGTGGCGGATGTGGTGGCAGACGATTTCTGTGATGTTGCCGTCGCAGACGTCGTCGATGTGGGAGGCAAGCTTGTAGCGGAGGTCGCATATGCTGCCCATGTGGTTGCCGAGCCAGCGGTGTAAGTCATTGTGAAATTCCCTCCCACTACCGCTTTACCCTCACTGGCTCGGTTGGGGTAGAGGTTGAACCAACAGTTCGTTGGAAACTCCACTATATATTTGAGGAGCTCGGTGCCCATGCTCTGGAAAACAAATGTCCCATTGTCGGTCACTGGAGGAAATTAATGGTGAGTTTGGATTTCTCGCTGCAAAATGCAATAGCAGAAGGAAATGTTTGAATACTGACCTGGGTTCAAAGCCCAAAGCCAACACCATTCGGTACTATTTAATGCTTCTTGGCAATTGGCACTGAGGTTTGCGCCTCCGGGCCATGATGACTCGTAGGTGACTGCGATTGTGTCGAGGTAATTGATTACCGGGAGGCCCGTGGGATACAGAATAGCCGGTAAAGATGTAGTGGTTGAGGCAGCAGCACGGGCCGTGTGAAAAATACCAGACACGGCGAAGGCCAAAGTAATCAGGGATGGGAAGTTAAATCCCATTTTGTGCAAAGTCACGCCCAAGACTAGAAAGTGGAGAAAAGGGAAGCATGGACATGGGGGTTACTAGTTATATTTCCAGGAATGTAAGGCTGTCAGACACAGAATCATAAGGCTTTGTCCCAAGAAAGCCTGGCGAAGCCTCTTTTCATGGCCGACCAAAGAGTCCAGCGCCCGGATACGAGATATGGTTGGGGCGGAAAACTGCATGAGCCCGAAACGGAATTGAACGTAATAAGGTAGCCATGTCTCCCAAATGCGCTTTCTCAGTGATTAAGTGGCTTGTTTTCGGACTTTTTTTGGGAGCGGCTGCTTTCGTTTGGGCGATCCGTAGAGTCAAACTTTTCCCATACTGCCAGCATTAGGTGTTGTCCGCCGGGACGAACAGTCCAAACTTGCAAAGGCTTTGAAGGCTGGATATGCCCTCCTGTGTGGCCGGGAATGGTATCGCGGGCCTTTGCATTCTGGCCTGGACCCCATCTGCGGCGTAATCGATAATCTTGCATACACATCCGGGGTACTACTAACCTAGTAGTTCCAAGGCTTGGACTAAAGTTGGGGGCTACGGTAAAAGCCTCAAATTTTGATGCTCAAAACGCTCGGGCCACAGTGCGTTAGAAAACGGCTATACTTCTTCCAGCCGCACTGAACATCCATGAGTCAGCCAGACGGCCTCACATCCGCCGCCGACGCGCATGTTTGTTGGTTGTGGTGGCTGTAAGCTTGCATAACGCGTTTGCACCGCCTTACATGAACCCAGATGTAAGCTAAATTGAGGGCTTCTAGGGAAAATCAGTGTCGAGGTAATCCCTCGAAGCGAGGTTACGAGTCTTTCCGTCTCTTTCTATCTCATCTTCCTAATTCGTCATGATGGTCCTCATGTTCAAGCAAGGCGCAGCAAGGCTTGACTGGACGGTGCTGGACCACAATTCGTATTTGACGGAACATACCTTTCTCGAATTCCCTCTGAGGGCAGCAGCATCCGCAGCGAAACAACTGGCAAAAGATATAGATCATGGATCTAACACTGCTCGTGCGGAACGAGTGGTCTCTTGTCAATGCTTGCCTGCGCCGGGTAATGCCGATGACTTACACTTTCGGGTTCGAGACGCCCGTCACCCCATGGAGGATGGCTTTGGACATATCAGTGTTAGGGGCATGCCGAGCCCAACAGAGCATAAGGCTGCGGCCCTGCCAAGAATCGTAAAATCTGCCCTTGAGCTCGTGAGCTCGTGGGCTCGGCTCTCTCATCTCCTGCGGCGACTACATCTAGCAGGAAGAGATTGCTTTGGGAAGAATGCCCCTCTATGGTCACCATTACACCGCAAATTTCCGAGACCCTCGGCCACATCTTGACAACCTGATCGCTGATACGCATCACTGCAGCATGAACAGCCTGGAGTTCATTGTGACCGAATTTGAGTCTTCGGAGCTACTGCTAATGCGCGGTGAAAGATGTCGCCTTTTGTTCAGGTAAGCACCCTAAACTCGAATCGGTAAAGACCTCTGGGAAGGTCCTGTTATGGAGGACCAATTCACCACGGGAAGAGATCGCACAGATTATTAGACCGCTCTGCGGTCGGGGCACTGGAGTGAGGGCCAGGAAGACTTCAAAAGCAGTAGCGATGAGGTGAAGCTTGGGGTGAAGCGCGACTCGGTTGGACTCTTAGAACGCGACATCTGACCTGCCAGCATTGACCGCTCAAGGCCTTCTACCAGCATTTCCCGTCCAGGGCCTCCCTCCTACGAGAACTTGCCGCCTGGGATTTTCCCGCCAGCATTTCCCCCCTTGGATCTTTGTAACACGTTACTTTGCGAAAGCGAGACGAAAGGTGGTACGAGAAGTTGGGTGAAATAAGAGAAGGCACATGGAATAACTTACGATATAGCTGACATTCTAGGATTACAGGAGAGAAATTGCTGTCACCAAAGTGAAGTCGGCACCGGAGAAATGCTGAATTCGGCCCAAGCAGGCAGCTCCTCAGCCGTGACTTTTCTTTCGCCATGACGGCGGAGAAAGCGACCTAGGAAGAGCAAGAAGGGTGAGGAGGAGTGGGACGGAACGCGTGGTGATCAAACCGAGAGGGTAGGAGGAGGAGGAGGGTTGAAGACAGGCTGTCGTCCTATGAGCATGGGAGAAGAGGCTCGCCCGCTCTTCAAGTACCTGTCTGTCGGATCCACCAGAACGACCCGTAGTTAGAAGCAACAGATCAAAACATTATAGTTCTCAGTAGATTAATAAGCTCCTGCTGGTAAGATGTCCCAGAGACACTT